>JABUBO010000217.1_pt1 | contig 17510 bp, 13 predicted proteins | sample 7240361 | NCBI WGS metagenome assembly JABUBO01 (sample SAMN07256346, study PRJNA390944) | subsurface metagenome | isolation source: Methane hydrate marine sediment | place: Pacific Ocean: Eastern North Pacific, ODP site
ACGCAGATCTTATATTTGGGCAAGAAGTGGCTGGAGAAACGGTTATAGGACAAGAAGGGCATTTATTTGTTCTTTCAATCGGAGGAGTTAGTATTATAATTGCTGGTCTGATTGGATTTCTTTTTATAAAGGAAAAACCGGTTTCAGAATTACCTCCAAAAAAGAAATTTTTTGTTGAACTTAAAGAAATAGTTAATATAAAACAATTAAAGTCTAATAAAGAGCTTTTTAAAATAATTCTTGCCCAAACTATATATTATTCAGGAATTTATACAGTAATGCCTTTTTTGTTTATTTGGATTTTTGCATTAAACTTACAAACAGTAGAATTACTTATTGGAGTTGCATTCGGATTTCCTATTCTGTTTATCATAACTGCGCTCTTAGGTAAACTTGCTGATAAATATGGACGTAGAAAGTATATACCGATTTCGATCTTAATTACATGTATAGGTTATTTTTTAGCACCATTTGTAAAGATTGGAACAGAAGTAAATTTTGTTTTATTTGTAGTTGTACTTCCATTTATTCTAATAGGAATTTTAGGACTTGCCACCCCAATGAATACATGGTCACAAGATTTGATACCTGAAAATCAAAGAGGAAAATTCTTTGGAATAGTAAATATAGTTTTTACAATTTCCCAAGTTATTGGATCTATAGTTGGGGGATTAGTAATAACTTATTTCGTAATCACAGGATTTGTCCCAGAATCTTTCATTTTTGTTTTCGCACCAATTTTCTTTATATGTTCTATTCCACTCTTTCTTAAAGTTAAGGAGACTTTAGTTAAAGAATAATTTAAATTAAAATTTCATTAATTTTTTTTATTTTGTTATTTTTTTTGTGGTTCAACAATAATTTTTATCCATTTTTCACGATCATAAAATTTAAATGCATAAACGGCTTCTTCCAATGTTATTTTTTTAGTAATAAGACTTCTTAAATCAAGCTTTTTACTCGCTATCATATCCAAAGCTTCTGTCCAATAATCTTTATCTGCTTTTGAATTAACCATAGCTTCGGGATAAATCAATTCCACACCCTTTTTTCGACAATTAACATACGGAATATACTGCATTTTCTGAGCCCCAAATACTAAAACACGATAACCTGGCTTTACTAAATTAATTGCATTAAGAAGAGTATCATTATGTCCAACCATTTCAAAAACAGCATGGGCTTCACCAAATTCTTTTTTAATCTCATCTATAACGGTTTCATTTCCATGCGTTGATCGGGAATAATCATTTGGATTATAAACTTCTGCACCCCATTTTTTAGCCAGATCTCTTTTATGATGATATGGTTCCGTAGCGGCAACTTCAATTCTATTATTTAATAAAATTTGCGTGAGAATTAATCCAATAGAACCAAGCCCTAACACAATAGCTTTCTTTTCCCCTTTTATTCTATCAAATTCTGCACGTTCATAACAATTTATAGCACATCCAACTGCATCTGCAAATGAGATTTCATCCATAGAAAGATCATTTCTAACTATGGGAAGTGCTCCAGTCAATTCGTCCTTTCCATGGCCAACTACATTTACGTGAGTTGAGTATTCAGCGTACCCATATCCCATTCGTGCTAAATGATCCCCTTCTGAAATACCTGCAATATCTTTTCCCACTTCAACCGCAATTGCACCCGTTTCATGTCCGTGTCCGCCGGGTTCGTGAGTGATTATCCAATGACCACCTTCAAAAATCCCTACATCGCTTCCACAGATTCCTACAGACACCATTTCTGCCAATACTTCATTGGCATCTGGTTTGGGAATATCAATTTCTATTAACTTTACAACCCATGGTTCTGGGAATAATAAAACTCTCATTTTATCTTTCAATATAATCAACTAATTTTTGTAGTGAAATTTAATTATTGAATTTTTTTATTTACCTCTGATTCCGTCAATCAGGAGTTTTAACATTAAACCAATACTCATATTTAATCCTTTCTCAGGAATTTTTTCTTGAACAGAAGGATCATAGTCTCTATTTACTTCTCTGACCCATTCTAAATAAGACATATTCATAAGATTCTCTACATCAAATTCATCTTTTAACGATTTTGCTAATTTGGAATACTTGGAATAATTATTATAAAGATTAGAATCACTTTTTTTTCCGATTAATATCAAAGGAGGCAGAGTGATATGATCTGCAAATGATTGGATAAAATCTGGAGGAGAATCACCTAAGTATGGTGCCAAGATCAGTTCAAAAGTGATTATTTTTCCACTAAAAGTAGGAGCAGTAGAATGTACATTACCGAAAAGTTTTGGTATAAATTTTTGAGCATGTCCGGTACCTTCTGTCCAATAATGAAATGGTTTTCCAAAATATGTACCAAAGGGATTTAATCTTATTTGTTGACCTTTCACATTAGTATCTCCAAAGCCTTTATTTCTGACTTTTATTGGAGAAAACGCAAAATTGGCTGCTTTTAAAGAATTAAAACCAATAAGAAGCCCCTTTTTTCGATCAGATAGAGCCATCCAGCCATCTGATATATTTGAAACTAAACAATCCATATCTACATTTTTAGGATCAACTTCCTTCATATCGAGATCAAAATAATCAACAACTCCAAGAAAATTTTTTTTCCAAATTCTTAAAGGCTTTTCTTTTCCTACTATTTTAGGTTTGATTTCACATGGCATAATTTCTTGCCATCTCTCATCATATTTCTCGGTTACATAAGTTGTTCCATCTTCACTTGTAACTTCTCCTTTAATTTCGGGAATTTTCATTAGGACATTTACAAAAAGTTCTGGTATTTCTGTATATATTGTAATAATTTTTTCAGAATATACTTTTAAATTATCAATAATTCTAAATTCACTTTCAATTTTAACAGAAGCAGAAAAACCGTTACTACCATCTTTTAAAATAATTATATTGTCTTTTTCTGAAGTGTATCTTTTTCCATTATTCAATTTGCCAAATATAATGGCAGATTCCAGAAAATTTGAACAACCAAATTCTTTTCTATTATATTTAAAAGATACAATTTTACCTTTTTCGTTAAATTCTAGCGTAATATATTTATTTTTAATAAATTTTAATGTAGCTATTAATTCTTGATCTTTAACTTGATTCGCTTCTTCGGAAATATTTAATGATAATAGAGCAGTTTTTCTTCCGTTTTGATTAAACATTGAAGCAGGAATAATAGCTTCTATAAGAAAATCTGATTCAGAATCATTTTTATATATGGAGTAGTGAATTAATTCTTCTTTAGAAATAGGATTTATTAATCTTAAAGATTTATTTTCTTTCTTTAATATATCCACTAAGTCTGGTGGGACTTCTGATCGTACTAAAATTGGTGATTTAATTAGAATATTTTCTTTTTCTGAAATACCTCTGTTAGTTATTGGAGTTATTGTCATTATATAATCATTACCATCAAAATTTTCTAATAACTTATTCACTGCTTCTTTAACAGCAACATTAACTGCTTTTTCCGAGGCAAAGAATGCTTTTAAACCATAATTCATGGCCGTTTTTCTTCTATGTGGGTGTTGAAAAGGCAACGCCATTCCGAAATTTGTAGTAGAGGCAAAAAGAATTTTATTCTTAAGATAAGTTTCTGCTAAATCATTTCCTTCTCTTAGGTATTTATTTATTTCAGAAATTGACCGATTAACTAAATTTTCAGAGATCAAAGTATCTGAAATACATTTTAACCATCTTGCTCTCTGTCCTACGTTCCAAAACTTTGTATTATTAAGTTTCTGTGCCCAATTATAATAACCATTCCACATACCATCAGCTACATCTTCTCTTAGAGTGGTTTCACCATTTATATCTAATTTAGGAATAATTTCCAGTAAATTTGTAAATTCAACGAAATCATATTGATCCACAGCTTCAGCAAACTCCATTAGACCTCTTGTATTTGGCATCCATTGTAATTTTTTTGGCATCTTGACACCAATCCAAAAATCCTCATCCATATCAGAGTTTAAGAATATAAGTGCATGTCCGCTTATTTCTCCACTTTTTTGCTTTCTTCTTATTAATTCAAACCATCTTTTAATTGAACGATAATCAAGTATATCGCCAAAACCATACATAGGTATCATTAAACATGAAGCATCAGAAATTGTAGAATTAAATTTGACTAAACCATATCTTTGATTCCAATCCAAACGAGGTTTTAAAAAAGGTCTGGCAACATCAAATTCATATACAGAATAATAAACGCAAATTCCCTGAATACCTAATTTATTATATAATTCAATCATGCCTTGAGTAAACATTGTTTCTTGACAACGGGCATAAGGTGCAACTCTTCCCGGAAATAATTGATTCAAGCCGATACCCATTGAATTTTCTAAATACCATTCATATTGTTGTATAAATTCTTCCGTATCAAGGATTGGTTGAGCAACATTACCCCAAGAGCCAATTAATACTTCATCTTTACCTTTTTTACATCTTTCAATCACTCCATCAAGCACATCCTGTTGGAATTCTTTTTGAAGTTGTATTGACCAGAATGTGTCGGCATAATCCCAAGTAATACGCATGTTTCCAAAAGAAAAGCCTATATCTTCAATCTTATCAAGCTCATCCAATATTTCTTTCATTAATTTAATATCTTTGCCGAAACCAGAAGCGCTTCGAGAATCACCTCGATAACTATGGTAATAATTAATGTGAGGTGATAAAACAAAATAAATTTTTTTTTCTTCTATATCCAAATTATCTTAACTCCTTTAAATTTTACAAATTAATTGATTCAATTAATATTTGAATTGTTAAAAATTTTAATTTTCTAATACTTTTAATTAACATTTATTGTAAATATTGAATATGCATATATTTTATATTTAAAGGATAAAATCTGAGAATATAGCAATGATATTCTTTTTTAAGAAAAAATTTAAAAATTTGTATTTTTTATACTAAAAAATATCATGACCGATTTTGAGGGAATATTTCCGGCAACTATTACTCCCATGAATAATGATTATTCTATTGATTTTGAGAGTTTTAAAAAATATCTAAGTTGGTTAAAAAATCAGAACATCAGTGGATTTGCTATTAATGTAGATACGGGAGAAGGTCCATCTTTAACATCGGAAGAACGGATGAAATTATTAAAAAATACTAAGGAATTAGCTGGAGATCTAAGAATTATTGTTGGAATAACAGGTGGCTCTACTGAAAGTGCCATAAAAGAAGCCAAGAATGCAGTTTCTTATGGGGCAGATACATTTCTAATTTTTCCAAATGTCAATTTTAAAGGTAAACCTCAAAATTCTGATTTAATTTACAAATATCACGAGGCTATAGCAATAGAAACAGATATAGATATCATAATTTTTAATTTACAAGACGATCTGGGAGGATGTTTATATACTAATGAGACTTTAAAAAAATTGATTTCAATTCCCCAAGTAAAAGCAATAAAAGAAGCAAGTTTTGACATATCCATCTTTAAATCAGTATATAAATTTTTAAAAAAACAGGATAAAAAAATCTCATTTTTAACCGGAAATGATAATTTTATATTAGAATCGTTCTTACTGGGTGCTGATGGGGGATTATTAGGTGCATGCGCACAATTCACACATTGGCAAGTAGATTGTTTCAACTATGTTAAAACTAAACAATATAAGAAAGCAATTGAATTAAGTAAATTTTTTCAGCCCTTAGTGGATATAATTTTTATGTCTCCAGTTAGAAATTATCGTGCGAGAACAAAATATTCATTGATGTTGCAAGGTATAATTCCACGGTCTAATGTTCGACCTCCGTTAATGGAGTTGCCTGAAGAGGAAAAGAAAATAATAAAAAAGGCTTTAAAAACTTCAAAGATAATATAAATTTAAATTTGATATTGAGGATCTCTAACAACACATCCTGCATTTTTTTCGAGTTTCATTAACTCTGAACATTTCGAACAGGTTATACATACTTCATTTTTGTCGATAATTCCATCTTGAAAAATTTGCCGGGGGAAATTTGGATTAGCAAACGCCATTCTTCCAAATCCACAAATATCAACCTTTTTTTCATGAATTAGACCTGCTGCAATATATCCCGCATATTGACGTAAATAAGAATAGCCAGATCCGATAACAACCATATCTTCTGGCAACTGTTGCTTTATTAGAGATACTAATTTAATTATTCTATTCACACTATATAAGGGATGTTCCGATGCCAAATTTCCTCCTTTTACTGGGGTATCATAAGGTCTCGTGATATGAGGTTTATAATGTGGGTTTCCTGCTGAGATATTGATTAATCTTAGACCAAAATTATATAATTTTTTGATTAATTCTAATGGTTCTAAGAGATCAATTGATGCAGGAAAATTTTCATTTTTTTCCGGTTTAACACCAAATCCATTACGATAAGGAATACCATTATATACTCCAAGACGAGTTGTCATTAAAAAATTAGTTTTATCAGTTAATTCTTTCTTCAATCTCTTAAAAATATTAAGTAAAAGTCTTGTTCGATTTTCTAAAGATTGCCCACCATATTTCGAATTTTTCCTCACTCTCGAACATAATAATTCGCTAATTAAATAACCATGACAAGATTTTATATCGACTCCATCAAAACCTATTTCGCTTGCCAAAATTGCTTTTTCAACCCATAAATCTTCTATCATTTCTAATTCTATGTCCGAAATAATTGAGCCCTCTTTCTTAGAAACGTTAATTGCATTATCTAATTCCGAGTTGTGATAAGTTCTTATCGGATATTTTTTACCTTCTCTTCTAGAATATCTTCCCGAATGATTTAATTGTAAAATTAAAAAACATTGACCTTCAAGGCCCAAATTTTTAAGTGTTTGATTACATCGTTCTCTGGTTATAGAGACTAGGCTCTTAAATTGTTTTGAATTATTCTTAGATAAAACTAATTGATGTTGATTTGAACGACAATTATCTGAAATTGCAGTTGCTTCAAACCAAATCAAGCCTGCACCTCCTTTGGCATAACGCTTATATCTTCTAAAAGTTAATTCACTTGGAGCTCCATCTATATTTGAGTCGAATCCTTCCATTGGTTGGATAGCTAACCGATTAGGAATGAATTTATTCTCAATTTTTACCCTCTCTTTTAAAATTTCAACCTTAGAATATATTGGAATATCTAATCTTAATTCTTTTATCTTTTTTTTCAAATCGCTAAGTGATCTATATGTAAATGGTTCAAATTTTTTATATGATGAAGTTATTTTCATTATGAACAATATTATTATAAAATAAATAAAAAAAGAGGGTATAATACCTTTTAGGTGATCAAAGAATTTAAGTTTTTACTCGTATGTGCTTAGAACAGTTTGAACAAAAATTCGATTGTTTTCAGGAATTTTATATCCTATTTTTTTCTTTTTACCGTCTTTCATTAAATATTTATACAAGGGGCGTCCCGATAGATTTGTAAATGGTAAATATTTATATTCCACGAGGAACGCTTGGAGTGCAAATAATTGATGCCCATACTCTTTATCTCTCTGTTTCTTCCCCGCGCCATTCCTCTTTATTTGTGAGTGCTTGCTTTCTATCAAGTTGGTGGTAATGTGTTTTCCTTTAAAAATTTTGAATATAGGTGTTAGCATTTGAATCATCCACTTTTTACCGCCCGCCCGCACGGATAACTTATTGGTTTCAAAATTTACGAAAATTTTGGCAGTCCCTTCTTTCTCGAACGAATCTGATTTGTAATTTTCCAATTTTTGCCGCCATCGAGCGTTCCTATTTTGAGAATTTTCTGATTTTCGAGGTCTGCCTCTCTTTGCTTGAATCCTCCCTTTAACGAATTTAATTTCCCACTTAAACTTTAACTCGTGCTTATTGCGATAAAACGCTTTCCAATGCGTCTTAATCTTGTAATGCAAGAAGTGAGGACCGAGTTTTTCGTATTTGCTGACGATAACCTCTCCGCGTTGCTTTTGGTTGTGGAATTGTACAACATGAACGACTTTATTACCGAATTCTTTTGCGATAGATTTATAGGAGGGCTCTCCGTCCGTGATGAGGATTTTAACTCTTTTTTTACACGCTTCAGGGATTTTATGGAAGGCTTCAAGAATTGATTTCTTGAGGTCTCCCTCATCTGCGGATCCAGTGGAAAGAGTTTCAAAATCATTGTTGATAAACACAATTTCTACGTCAGAATTGCCTCGAGAACCCAGATATGTCTCGTCACCTAACATTATTCCTCTTGGTAGGGCTTTTAATTTTTGCTCGATCAACTCCGAATTTTGTTGAAAAACCTGCGAAACAAACGATTTTTTAAACTGACTTAACTTTTCTTGAGTAATTCCCCACCTTTTTGCCACTCCAGTGAGCGGATATTTCAAAATAAACAGTTCGTAAAGGATCATCTTAATTTTTTGTTGGTATGATAATAAATCCCACGTGTTCACATCATTCCCAAACCTTTTCCCACATTTCATACACTTAATTCTATGATTTTTTGCATGATTTAAATCGTTAAATCCATCGTATACGAGAAACCCTACATGAGCACACGTGATTTGTGAATTTAATTTTGAATTCCGCTTTTTTGGACCTGAAAAAATATTTATGCGAATTATATCATCTAAATTAGGATAATCAATCGTTTTATGCCACCATTTTTTAATTTCTAATTATATTATGGGAGAACATCTATATTAATGTTTCCCTTGAGTTTGAGACCCCACGCAGAATAAAGATCGACGGGTTACTAAACAAAAAAAATAATAGAACCATAAGTTTAAATGGTATCAATCTAAATTTTTACAAAATAAGTAAAAGAAAAAAAATTTTGGCATCACCTAAAAGGTATTAATACCAAAAAAGAACGTTTCATTTTTTCTAACGATGATTAAAAAAAAAATAATTTTGTATCAAGGCGGAAGATATTTCTATAGAAATAAAACATATAATTACTTTAAGAATATCTTAAGCGATTATGTTGTAGATATGTATGAAAATGTTTTAATATTTGGTAAAAAAGAATTTTTTGACTACGACACAGCCATTTTTTTTAGTCAATTTGGCGAATTGACTGATAAACAAGAAAAAAATATTCTAGGTTTTATCAGCAGCGGTAAAGGTCTAATTGGGCTTCATGGTGCTTCTGCTTCTTTTAAAACTCATCCAAAATATTATGAAATGCTTGGTGGACGATTTATCAGTCATAAAAGGTTTAGAGAGTTCGATGTTAAAATTCTGGATAAAAACCATCCCATAACTCAGGGGTTAGAAGATTTTAGAATTAAAGATGAGCCTTATCGACATGATTTTTCCATGGGTAGAGATATATATATTTTAGCAGAAGGGAATTATTATGATAAAAACGATCCAAAGCCTGAACCTATTATATGGATAAAAACCTACGGAAAAGGAAGAATCTTTTTTTGTGCGTTAGGGCATAAGGTAAAATCCTTGAAAAATGAGAATTATCAAATAATAATAAAAAGAGCCGTGAAATGGGTATTAGAGGGTCAATAAAATTGGTGGTTTATTATAGGAAATGATGATTTTATAAAAGTAGGAGTTATTGGATGCGGTTCTATTTCTGGATTTTATAAATTTATATCTAGAATAGTTAAAAATACAAAAATTGAAGCTGCCATGGATTTAGATTTGAAAAGGGCCATTAAAATTGGAGGAAAAAAACATGCTTATACGGATATTCAAAAAATGTATGATAATGAAGATTTCAATGTTGTCTATATTGCTACACCACATTATCTTCACAAACCTATGATTAAGCAAGCCTTCGAAGAGGGTAAACACGTATTATGTGAAAAACCGGTTTCTATATCAATTGAAGATGCTCGTGAAATAAATCAATTGGATAAAAAATTTAGTTCTTTAAAACTTGGATTTAATTATAATTATCGATACGACCATAATTGTTTTTACTTAGCTTCAGGTATCCAAAATAGTCATTTAGGTAAAATTTATTACGCAAATTGCAATATATATTTTAGTCGTGAGATGGATTATTTTAATAGGGCTATTTGGAGAACTAAAAAGGAAACCGCTGGAGGTGGTACCTTATTAATCCATGGCTCGCACATTGTAGATACAATGTTATGGGCATTAGGTGAACCAATCTCTGTTATGGGAAAAATAGATACCCTAAAATTTAAAAATATTGAAGTAGAAGATTTGGCATTAGGAATTGTTGAGTTTCAAAGCGGTGCTTATGCCCAAATTAATGATGCCTCTTTCATTAAACCTGCTTTATCTATATTTAAAGAAAAAGTAGAGTTGCAAATTTTCGGAGAAAAAGGATATTGTCATTATAAAGGACCTTGGCCTGTTTCTTCCCTAAAATGGAAAGGTGTGAAGAATTTTAAAATTAAAAAAAATACTAAAGGATTCTCCCATTTTGGAAGATCTATTAAGGCATTCGGAAATTGGGTTTTATACGATAAACCATTTTTTAATACGGTAGAAGAAAGCTCTAAAGTATTAAGTTTGATTTCCGCGTTATATAAATCCTCTGATACCGGCAAAAAAGAAAAAGTTGAAAAGTTATAAAATACAAAATTTAAATTGGTTTAATATAAAGACATAAATAATTTCATATGCTTTAAGATTTTTCCCCCATATCACCTGGATATTATACCCTAACATGAAGTCATCTTTGTTGATGTACGCCATATCATCTTTTCTCAGCCATTTCTCACCGGTGTTAGTGACGGTCCAAAATGCCCTCTCAGTAGCTTCAGGGCTCTTCCAATAGACTTTCATAACTTGAGGGCCCTTAATAACAATTCTTAGTCCAGCAATTTCAGCTAAGAGAAAAAATAAATTAAATAAATAATTTTTGCAAAAATTTGGTTCTAGTATTTGAAATTCTTTATATTAAAAGTGATACTAATCAAAAACTTCCTTTTTCAGAAATTTTTTCCATGTATTTTCAAAACATCCATATTTGGAAGGAATATCTCTTACAGCATCCCATTCGATGATTATTCTACCATTTTTCAGCTGAATAGTTTGGATTTTATTTGATAAATTTAAATTATTATAAATAAATTTATATTCTTTAAGATTATCTGGAGGTATAATATATTTTTCGGATAACGAATCATTTAACTTATTTCTTAATACTAAGTAAGAGCCCCTACTACTTCCAAATGAGAGATGGTAATTTAATATTGCTTTTAAGAAGAATAACTGAGTAAGAAGTGCATCTTTTACTCGTAAGTATTCAATAATTTCAGTATTAAATTTTAGTGTTATTAATTTATTAATTTTATTTAATTGATCTTGAATTGCTAAAATTTCGGCTTCGAGACCTTTTAATGGACGAATAATTCCACCATATTTTGACATCCTATATTGTATCTGGTCTAATAGTTTATTTGTTGTTAAGGATTTTTCACTATCAGAAGGAGAATTTTCCAATACAATAGCGAATTCATGTATTAAATTAACAATTTCATTTTTGACTTTATTTTGAAAATTCTTATGATTTATTAATTGATAACTATTATATAAATGCGCTATTTTTTGTGAGGCTCTTAATCCACCTACTTGTCCTGCATTTAATGCAGCCCCACCAGGTCTTTGAATTCCGTGGTTCCCATTAATTTCTCCAATCGCAAAAAGATTTTTTACTGTAGTAGCTTCCCACCATCCATTACATGATACCCCACCATTAAGGTGTTGATTACATACAGCTATTTCAAGTAGTTCTGAACTAAGATCAATATTATGCTTTTTATAAATCAAAATTGCTTGTTTATTCAATTTCCTAAGACGTTTGATTGGCGTATCTCCTAATGCTTTAGAATTAATTAAATAATCTTTTGCTACTTGATGTAATTCGTTAAAGTTAAAATTTTTAGGATTTTTTGTGTAATCTAAAAAAACTCGTCTGTTTAATACTTCTAATTCATGATAGACAGCTAGATCAATTAATGAAGAACCATAATTTTCAATTTTTGTTGCATTAAATGGCCATTGATAGCCTTTTAAGAATATGGCTTTTGAAAGTTCTTTAAAAGATGGAAAAATATCATAAAGAAATTCTATTTCATTTTCAGATTCATCAACAGAAAAATATCGGGGAATTACTTGTTGATATGACCCAGAAACATTCCATCGAAACTTAATTGATGCTAATCCAAATTGTGATTCTGTTAAATTTTGAAGTTTACATCCCGCTTTAATAGCTAAACTTGTTGTTCCTTTTTGTGATTTTGGGTAAACTGAATTTTTATATAAAACTGCGGGTCCACCAATAGCTAATATTAAATTTTTTACTTTAAAAACTGCTAAGGAATCAAGCAAATTTTCTATATTTTTTTCTTTAGATAAATTATCAATCTTAATACATATTAAACCGACTACTTTAGGTTTTTCAGTCGTATCATCAACGATAATTTTTAACGCATAATACTTGTCAAATATTTTTATATTTTTTTCTTCAATAGCTTTTAAAAGACACTTCCCCATTTCTTGAGAAGTTAAAGGCCCTATTGATGTAGCTCTTTGTCGTGGATCATTATCTGTTTTATATCCTACAAAACCACCATATTTATCATGTGGGAAAGGAACCCCTAATTGAACTAAATGAAAAAATTCTCTTATTGAATTTGTTGCTTCGATTAAAGCTATATCACCATGCATTGCTCCCCCCCCCTATAAAGATCTTTAGCCAATTCATAAGGAGAATCAGATTGATCTCCATAAATAGACATCTTATAATAAGTTTGTTTATCAGAGCCTGCATTAAAGGAAGTCCTACCACCTAAATTTTCTGTAACGATTGCTACTTTATCTGATGGGATACCCTCCATTATTAAATGGAATGCACAATTTAAACCAGCTGCTCCAGAACCTATAATAATAGAATTAAACTCTTGAATATTTAATTTATTAAGATTAGGTTTGATTTTTTTCATATTTAACCTCATATTTTACAATTCATGTAAATGGAAGCCACCATCAATGCGAATCGCTTCTCCAGTTGAATAAGGTACACCTCCATTAACAATAGAAATTACAATCTTGGCAATATCCGTCGGTAAGCCCCAACGCTTTATTGGTATTAACCCTTTTTCGATCAGATCCTCATATTTTTCTTTAAATGGCTCAGTCATGGGTGTTAGAATTATCCCTGGCTGTATCTCAAATACAGGAATATTATATTCAGAAAGACGAGTGGCATAGAGTTTCGTCATCATAGATATACCTGCCTTAGAAATACAATATTCACCTCTATTTGGGGATGGTATGAAGCTTGAAATGGATGAGATATTTATTATGTATGGTTGATAATCTTCTTTTAATATTTTCTTAAGTGTTATCATCCAATTTGCAATTGATTGAGTTAGAAAATAAGGACCTTGAAGATTAATTTTTATTAATCTTTCAAAAGATTCTTCTTTAGCTTCTAAAAGATCTTTCCTTTCTAGTGGGGCTACTCCAGCATTATTGACCAAAACGTCAATCTTATTGAATTTTTCTTTAAGTTTGTTAACAAGCTTTTCTCGACTTCTTTTATTGCTTATATCAGCTTGAACATAGATGAAATTATCTTCAGATTCCTTTTTATAGATTTTTAATAAACTCTCAATATAATCTTTAGATAATTCTTCCGTTGATGCTCCATTAATAACAAGATTGAACCCTATTTTATCTAATTCTAATGCAATAGCTTTTCCTATGCCATGGGTACTCCCAGTAACTAAAGCAACTTTTATTTTATTTGTTTTCATAAAATACTAATTATTTGATTCTATCAATATTATTAAGTTAAGCTAGAACTCATTTAATATATTTTTTTCATTTTATAAAAGACGAGTTCGTTCCTGAACCCAAAAAAATTCCCGAACGAGTTAAAAAAGAATTAACGTTTGATTTAGAAGATATTTTCTGTCCCTTTTGTGGACACCCGCTTGAGTATCATTACTTGAGCAATGCAAGACCGCTCATCACGATAAAATACGACATTTCTTTAAGGGTGGTACATAAAAGATGCGTTAATGAGGAGTGCATTGCGTGTATATCCAATAGAAATTTTTATACCCCTTCCTTGGACCTGTATGTGCTACCTAAAAAGACATACGCCACGGACGTCGTGCTTTTAATCGGACACTTGATTCAACAAGAACATTACACGGAAGAAGAAGTGGTCAAATACTTGTTAGAAGAGCACGGAATTACCATCAGCCAACCGAGCGTAAACAATTATAAACGAATAGCCTTGGCATTAGGAGAGGCTCTCATCATGGGGAACGAGGAAAAGATTAAGAGCGGGTTGGACGGATTACCTGTTCGGGTGTATTCAATTGACTGTCTTAGCTCAAATAAGAGCAAGACTCTATTTGTGATTCGAGAGTTGATTAGCGGGACTGTTTTAAGGTCGGAGCTTCTTGACAAGCACGATGCCGACATCATTCACGATTTCATGGAAGCCATGTTTCAAAAATTTGGAGAACACGATTACATGGTGGGTGATGGCGAGCGCGAGCTTATTGGTGCCACGCGCAAGTATTATAGCCATATCCCGTTTCAATACTGCCATCGCCACTTTTTAGATAACATAGGAAAAGCGCTAATGGAAGACCTTTATAAATCGTTTAAAAAAAAATAAACCGAAAATTACCCTAAAAAATATTTATTTGAATTTATATACTCGCAAAGAAATATGCTATGATTATACAGAGCATTCCACTTCTCAGTAGAATAAATACTCTCCCTTTATATTCCTCTTCAAAGTTATATAAGTAGTTCAAAATAGCTGCAATGCCGATTAGTATTGCTCCGATTATCATTGGGATTAGATAGAGAAAAGAGTTATAGATTCCTGTAATAAATGGAATTACTAAGAACAGAATTGTTAGAACTTGTAGTAATAATACAATATGCTGAGCTTTTTTAATAGTAACAATTTCTGCAAAAAGTTTATATTCTTCAGTATTAGTTCTTTTTTCTGCAGTCTTCTTACAACTTTTTAATATATCCTTCGAAAACTGAAGCGTGAAAACTCCCATAAAAAAGAAGTACACATATATCGGGACTGAAACATTATTTAATATCGCACCGTAGATTAATCCAAAAGAAACTAAAAAGCCGATAATGACATTAATCAAAATGCTTTTCTCTTCCCATTGATTTCCATATAGAAAAGAGAATCCCCAGAACACGCCGATTATTCCCAGAATTATTAATACAAATATATTCCGATCAAAATAGAATACATAAACCGCTGAAATTCCATACGCAACTAAAAATATGACTATTGATATGATCTTTATAACTTTATTCTTATTAAGTTTTCTCTCAGTACTCTCTTGCGGTGATTTTAGAAACAGCACAAGCAATATGCCTGAAACAATCACCAGAAAATATAGAGTAGGACCGAGAATGAGATTATCAATGAACCAATTATATCCTACATCAAATCTACTGTTTAGTACACCAATAATCAGAAAAATTGTTCCTTTAAACCAATTTATTAATTGATATTTTCCAACAAACGTTTTTATCTTCATATTTTCTCACCTTGTGTTTATATTACCTCAGTTGTTTTATTGGCATTCACAAAATCAAGTGTTAACCTCTGTCCATTATATTCTATTACTGTTTTCATAGTACCAAACGTTTGGTTGCAAAAAGGATTTTCAAACCGTTCATATGGACCAAGATCTACTTTTTGATTGTTAGCATACATTGGTCCATCCCATCCCACTTTAATTTTACCTTGGGAAGGTGAATCATAAATAATATCATAGCCTATTGATCTTTCGGTGATTTCTATTTTAGCATTTAAAATTTGATTCATAAAATCTTCATAAGAATTGAATTGAGCGTCATTATTACTTCCAAGCTCTACTATCCATGTGTTCTTTTTTCCTTCTGCTCTTAACTCGTAATTACTTTTCCATTCTACTGAATTATAAGAATAGAGTGCTATATAGCTGTCATTTCTACGTCCAAACACCCACTTGCCAGTTTGATTCCATTCATTAAATGCCCAACATGGGAAATATGCGTGTGTATAAGATGGTTCAGCAAGCAATAGTTCTAAAACTAATTCTAAGAATAGAGATTGTGCTCGGCGATCGTATTGAATAATTCCCACATTCTTATGGAGTGTAGCTCGAGGTTTCCAGCCACTTGTAAATTGCTGTTTACTAGCACTTAGACCACTGGGAGAACTGGTGAATACAGTAGCGTTCTTATCCAAACATGCTTGCCAAATTAGCTCTTGTAGCCCATTCATTCCTTTTTGATGATCTTGTACGCCAGAGAGTTGATAGTATGGTGTCTTATAGGTATAGGTATTTGCTGTTTCGAGAGCTACACCTTGCGTGATATCCTTTATACGTGCACTAAGATCGTTTAAGGAACTTCCATATATGGTGGAGCCGATTTCAAATAAGTCTACAAACGCTTCATCATTGAATATTAATTTAGGGGCTAAATTATAGGTATTCATTAAATCTAAAGAAGATTCCAAAATATTAGGGCCTGCGGGTGCGGACATCGGCCACCAAAACATCAGATCTGATTGCGTTTCATATCCAAATCCATAATCAGGACCCTGAGAGATATCTATGTTATTTCTTGATTTATGAATATATTCATCTGCATTGGCAGTCGCATTTGCTATATCTTCCAAAATTTTAGGGGTTGAATAATTTCCTGTAGATATAAAAACTGCTGCACTATTCCCTCCGCTAATGATTTCTTCAGATCCAATTCCTAACATTAACCATGCAGGTTCTGCTGTTGATTCCTCTTCCGGTAAGTCTGTTATTGCGGTCCCAACTTGTTTTTCATCTTCTGTTCTTCCGTGTGCGGTGGCATACACTCCTTTATAATAATTATTAGCCAAATCAAAGCCAATTAAATCAACAATCATTTCCGCTTTCGTTGCTATAGTATCATTTTCTGCAAAATCTACTAAATTTAGTAATGCGGTTAGGTCTAAGCAATAATAAATATTTGAATGCCATTCCGCAAATCCTAATTCTGCCCTCCAATCTAACCAGCGATTTATTAAGGGATGTGCATGCTCAACATGTTCAATTCCGGTCATATTGGAATTTGGAAAATTTGAGTCTGGAAATAATTGTCCCGCTAACAATTCAGCCGTATGAAAGAGTATCATATGGTTTTCTGTCCAAAAGATCATCTCATCAGGACCTGGCTCTGTAAACCAATATTTAAAATTTAAAATAGATTCTCTAATGCTGGTATTCAGATTTGTTGGAATATTATACTTTCCTTTATCCAAATACATCATCCGAAGTAAGCTATTCATATCGAAATCGGATGTATCTTTCCTTTCATTAATCTTATCTATAGATTCATTAATTTCTACTTCATTAAAGTTTGTCTCATTTAAATAGACTTTAGCACATTGAGCATCTAACCCACTACTTTTGTTTGCAGAGTCGAGATATAAGTCTTTCCGCTCGGTAAAATTCAAATTAGAAATATAGTATGATGAAGGATTTGCATAATCGCTAAGATCGTCATTTATGTCCCCATCTTTACTCATCCCTGT
>JABUBO010000218.1_pt1 | contig 17492 bp, 18 predicted proteins | sample 7240361 | NCBI WGS metagenome assembly JABUBO01 (sample SAMN07256346, study PRJNA390944) | subsurface metagenome | isolation source: Methane hydrate marine sediment | place: Pacific Ocean: Eastern North Pacific, ODP site
CATTCTCCCTCCAAAAATTTAATCAGAAAAAAAAATAAAATACAAAACCGCTACCACACCAAAAATTCCTGCTGTGTAGCGGTTTTCTTCTTGTCAGTTTAGCCTTGCGTTTTATGTTTATTAATGTACTCGATCGCTTTACCAACTGTATCTAATTTTTCTGCTTCTTCGTCTGGGATTTCAATATTAAATTCTTCTTCCAGTGCCATTACAAGTTCTACAGTATCCAAAGAATCGGCTCCCAAATCATTAACAAATGAAGCCTCAATAGTCACCTCTTCCGGATCTACCCCAAGTTGTTCAACAATGATTTCTTTTACCTTTTCGGCTACTGCCATTTTGTTTTTTCACCTCCACAAAAGAATTGTGTAACCAAACAATTAAAAAGTTACACGTTTTGAAAACTCTACATTGCCATGCCACCATCTACTTTAATTACTTCTCCGGTAATATAACTGGCTTTCTCAGATACTAAAAATAGGACTGCGCTAGCCACATCTTCGGGTTTCCCTATCTCACCAAAAGGAATTTGAGAAGATAACTTCTCTTTTACTTGTGCAGATAATCGTTCAGTCATGCTCGTTTGAATAAAACCCGGAGCCACAGCATTAACATTTATTCGGCGGCCAGCGAGTTCTCTGGCACAGGTCTTGGTTAAAGCAATCAGCCCTCCCTTAGATGCTGAGTAGTTAGCTTGACCAGCGTTACCAATTATCCCTACAATGGAAGCAATATTAACAATCTTTCCAGCCTTTTGCTTCATCATAACGGGGGAAACTATCTTAATACAATTAAATGCGCCCTTGAGATTAATATCCAAAACCAGGTCCCAATCCTCTTCTTTCATGCGCATTATCAGTGCATCTCGAGTTATTCCAGCATTGTTGACTAATATATCAATTCTGCCAAATTTGTCAAGAGTTTTTTTCGCCATTTCTTCAACCGAAGAGAGCCTGGAGACATCTACCACAATGGAGATAGCTTCACTTCCTTTTTGTGAAATTTCTTGGGCAGTAGCTTTAGCTACTTCTTCCACAACATCTGCGATAACCACATTTGCTCCCTCTTGAGCCAACTGAGTAGCAATGGTCTTTCCAATCCCCTGCGCCCCTCCAGTTACAATCGCTACTTTACCTTTTAAATCCAAAATCAATCACCCCCAAATATAACATTAAAAAGATGGTTTGTGATATGGAGTCCTTGCGAAAGCAAGGATATTAAATTCTGGAGTGTGAAACGAGAGTTTCACTGGGTCAAGCTTTCGCTTGACACTCCATCCTCCCTTTCGGGAGGACTCCAAAACTTTCTACGTTAAGAAATTCCCGAGCAAGGAACAAACTATTTTTTAATTCAATGTTTCCAGTTTCTTAAGGGTTTCCTGAAGACTTTTCTCGTCTTCCACGTTTAATCCGGAAGACCCCTTGGTTATTCTACTTAAAAGTCCAGTTAACACCTTCCCTGGACCTACCTCAATAAAAATCTCCACACCTCTTTGGAACATCTCTTTTATACTATCTTCCCATAATACAGGATTATCTATTTGTGAAACCAATGCTTTTCTGATTTCTTCCCGTGAAGTTGCCGGTTTCGCATTACAGTTTGTCACCACAGGAATAACGGGATCTTTCAACTCATAATTCTCCAATTCTCTGGCCAGATTCTTCCCCGCTTGAGCCATCAACTGGGAGTGGAAAGCTCCGCTAACTTTTAGAATAATAGCCCTCTTTGCGCCTTTTGCTTTGGCTCCTTCCACAGCTCTCTCAATCGCTTTCAATTCTCCAGCAATAACTATTTGATGAGGAGAATTGAAATTTACAGCTTCCAGTACTTCTTTTCCTCTAACTTCCTCAATAACTTCTTCTAATTTCTCTCTTTCCAATCCTATAATGGCTGCCATTGCTCCGGGCTTCTCCTGGGAAGCCTTATGAATAAACTCAGCTCTTTTTTGAACTACTGATAAGGCTTGGGGAAAATCGAAAACCCCTGCAGCAACTAAAGCAGCATATTCTCCCAAACTATGGCCGGCTACAATCTGGGGTCTTAAGATTTCTTTAGAAGAGTAACTTTCAGGTCTCTGGAGAACTTCCAAACAAGCAACACTTATAGTAAAGACGGCGGGCTGAGTAATTAAAGTTTGTTGTAACTCCTCCTCAGGGCCATAAAAAATCTTTTTTCTGAGGTCGTAACCTAAAATATCATTTGCCCGGTCAATAATCTTCCGGGCCGGCTCGTACCTTTCGTATAGTTCTCTTCCCATACCTACGTATTGTGAGCCCTGACCTGGAAAGAGGAAAGCAACTTTTACCATTTAATCACACAGGAACCCCAGGTGAACCCAGCACCAAAGGCAACCAGTTCTATAATATCTCCTTGTTTAATTCTGCCCTGGCGATTTGCTTGGTCCAGAGCAATAGGCACAGTAGCTGCTGAAGTATTTGCGCATTTATCAATATTTACGAAAACCTTATCTATGGATATAGATAATCTCTTTGCGATTGCTTTAATTATCCTGATATTTGCCTGATGTGGTATCAACAGAGTTACGTCCTCTATCTTAAGTCCACATCCTTCCAATCCTCGTTTGACAGAGTTCACCATTTCCGGTACGCCTATTCTGAAAGTCTCATTTCCCTTCATCTTCAGGTAATGGAGCCTGTTCTTGACTGTGTCTACAGTTGCCGGGAGTCTCGAGCCCCCAGCGGGCATATTCAACAAATCGCCATACTGACCATCTGCGTCTAAATAACAAGAGAGAATCCCTGAATCACCTTTCTCCTTTCTCAAAACTGCTGCTCCCGCGCCATCCCCCAGAAGCACACAAGTATTCCTGTCCTCCCAGTCAGTAATTTTAGAAAGCGTTTCCGTGGCAATGACCAGCGCTGTTTTATATGTTTCCATCTGTAAAAATTGCTGGGCAGTAGAAAGAGAATAAATAAAGCCAGCGCAGGCAGCATTTAAATCAAAAATAGCAGCACCTTTTATCCCTAACTTAGTCTGTATTATACAAGATGTTGAAGGAAAGAACATATCCGGAGTAATCGTTGCCACAATAAGTAAATCGATATCTTCAACTTTTACATTAGCATTCTCCATTGCTTTCTGGGCAGCTTTAATCCCCAGGTCAGAAGCAGCCTGTTTATCGGAACATATCCTTCTCTCTCTGATTCCCGTACGACTTACAATCCACTCATCGGATGTATCGACTATTTTCTCAAGATCCTTATTGGTTAAGACTTTCTCTGGCAGATATGACCCAGTTCCCACTATACAAATACCCATTATTTTCCTGCTCCTATAAACTTTCTTTGATTTGTTGATTGATCCTCTTTTCCACAAACTCTCCTGCTACCCGGATAGCATTGGAAATTGCCTTAGCGTTGGAACTGCCGTGGCAAATAATGGAACAGCCATCTACGCCCAAAAGAGGAGCTCCTCCATATTCAGCATAATCGACTCTCTTCTTGATATCTTTAAAGGCTCCTCTCAACAATATAAGTGCTATTTTTCGGAAAGGATATTTGAGAATTTCATCTCTAAACAAACTAATAAATTCTTCAGCTATACCTTCACTAAATTTCAGAAGAATATTGCCTACAAATCCATCACAAACGATAACATCAGCCTTTCCTTTCACAATATCTTTGCCTTCTACATTACCCACAAAATTCAATCCCGATTGGCGCAAGAGACGATGGGCTTCTACAGTCACCTCATTCCCCTTGGTTTCTTCCGCCCCGGTACTCAACAGTCCAATACGGGGAGATTCTTTATTCATAATTGTCTTCATATAGATGTTACCCATTACCGCAAACTGGAGAAAACCTTTTGCCGTAGAGTTGACGTTTGCGCCAACATCGAGAAGTGCAACTACACCTTTTAGAGTAGGTATTAATGCAGCAATAGCAGGCCTATCGACTTTGGGCAATCTCCCCAAAACCATCAATGCTGAGGCCAATACTGCACCCGAGTTTCCTGCAGAAACCATAGCGTCAGCCAGGCCCTCTTTGACTAATCGGGTAGCAACCATGATGGAGGAATCTTTCTTTTGGCGACAAGCTATCGCCGGTGACTCATCCATACCAATAACCTCCGAACAGTGGTAAATGGAAAGGGGTAAAGATGAACTTCGATAGTTCTTCATCTCCCCTGTTAAGTGGGTTTTATCCCCCACTAAAATTATTTCGTAAGGGGTTTTTTTGACAGCTTGAACTGCTCCTTCCACCACTACTCCGGGAGCATAGTCGCCCCCCATAGCATCTACAGCGATTCGCATAAATAAGACCCCTGGTTAACTTTTCCCTTTTCTTTTCCTTTTTTCCTCTATCTCTTTTTTTGTCTTAATTATCTTTTCTTCATTATAATAACCACAATTGAAGCAAGCAAAATGGGGAAGTTTAAATTCCTTGCACATCGGGCAAATAGATAGAGTGGGGATATGTAGTTTCCAGTTGGCTCTTCGTTTACCTTGTCTGGAAACAGAATGTCTTCTCTTGGGATTAGCCATAATATACTCCTAAACAATAATTTTTAATACTACAAGTTAAAAATGGGTTTGTCAAGAAAAATCACGTGATTTCTCTGAGAAATTCCCCTAAGTGTCATTGCGAGAAGCGAAGCGACGAAGCAATCTGACACGAAGTGTCATTGCGAACGAAGTGAAGCAATCTCATCACTTGTCAGGAGGTTGCCACGCCCCTTCGGGGCTCGCAACGACTTCGTCGGTTTACCACGGGCTTTGCCCTCGCAACGACCCTGCGGGTCGATTGCCACGCCCTTCGGGCTCGCAATGACAGACTAAAAGTCAGGCTTTTCATAAACTCATGTCTTGTTCCTGCAGCCTTCCATTAGATATTGATGGATTGCCCTGGCACTCCTTCTACCAGAAGCCATAGCGGAAATCACTGTGGCTGCACCGCTTACAATATCCCCTCCAGCCCAGACACCCTCTTTTGAGGTCTTTCCACTAGTTTCATCTATAACAATATAGCCCCATTTGTTTACTTTCAAATCTGGGGTAGCAGAGGGAAGCAGCGGGTTGGCACCAGCACCGATAGCCATTACTACTATATCAACCCCTATGATGAATTCAGAACCCTTAATCGGTACTGGCCGGCGACGTCCAGACTCATCAGGCTCCCCCAGTTCCATCTTTATACATTCAATTCCAGTAACCCAATTCTCCTTATTGCCAAGAATCCGCACTGGATTGGTCAAAAATTTAAATTCTACTCCCTCATCTTTGGCATTTTGCACTTCTTCCGCCCGCGCAGGCATCTCCTGTGGGGAACGACGGTAAATATTGTAAACCTTTTGAGCTCCTAACCTTAAGGCTACCCGCGAGGCGTCCATTGCCACGTTTCCCCCTCCTATTACTGCAACCCTTTTCCCAATTTTTACGGGAGTATCATACTGGGGAAATAAGTATGCCTTCATCATGTTGGTTCTGGTTAAAAATTCGTTGGCTGAATAGACCCCATTGAGGTTTTCTCCGGGAATGTCCATAAACTTGGGCAAACCAGCCCCAATTCCAATGAAAATAGCATCATAACCCTGGGAGAAAAGTTCATCGAGAGTATAAATCTTGCCAATCACATGGCCAGTTTTTACTTCCACCCCAAGGGAGCTAATGTACTTTACTTCCCTTTCCACAATAGCTTTAGGTAAACGAAATTCTGGAATCCCGTAGACCAGAACGCCTCCCGGTTTATGCAATGCTTCGAAAATGGTCACACTATGTCCCAACCTGATTAAATCGCCGGCACAGGATAAGCTGCCAGGACCAGAGCCAATGACTGCCATGCGTTTTCCAGTAGAAGAAGGAAGTGATGAGCCTTCTGGACTGCCCTTCTGGATTTCCCAATCAGCGGCAAAACGCTCCAGGCGTCCAATGGCCACCGGCTCGTACTTTTTACTTAGAATACAGGCTTTTTCGCAAAGCCCCTCCTGGGGACATACTCTCCCACACATACCCGGCAAAAGGTTAGCCTCCTTAATCTTGCGTATGGCTCCTCGATAATCCTTCTCCGCAATCTTAGCAATAAAACCAGGGATGTCAATTTCCACTGGACAGGCCTTAATACAGGGAGCCTTCTTGCACTGGAGACACCTTCTGGCTTCCTGTTGAGCCTGCTCTTTTGTATAGCCCAAAGCCACCTCATTAAAATTCGTCACCCTGACTTTGGGTTTTTGACGTGGCATTTTTACTTTTTTAGGAACAATTTTCATTCTATTCTACCATGTTTGTGGGCCGCATCATAGCATTGGAGAGCTTTCTTTTCCTCTGGTAAGTAAATTCTCTGACGACTGAAGAGTTGGTCAAAATCTACCTGGTGACCATCGAAATCCGGACCGTCCACACAAACGAATTTTGTCTTGCCCCCTACCGAAACTCTGCAAGCACCGCACATTCCGGTAGCATCAACCATTATGGGATTGAGACTCACTATAGTCCTCAATTTATGTGGCCTGGTCACTTCAGAAACAGCACGCATCATAAGAGTGGGCCCCACGGCAAAGACCAAAGCAAATTCCTTCTTTCCTTTAATCAACCTTTGCAATTCATCGGATACAAAACCTTTCCGGCCATAAGAACCATCATCAGTAGTAATGTAAACTTCGTCCGAGACAGAGGCTATCTTATCCTCCCAGATTACCAGTTCCCCGGTGCGCGCACCGATAATCGATATAACCTTGTTCCCAATTTCCCTAAAGCCTCGGGCTACAGGATAGATAGGCGCTATTCCCACACCTCCGCCTACACAAACTACTGTGCCTACATCTTCCATATGGGTGGGTCTGCCTAAAGGTCCAATAACATCAGAGAGGGTATCGCCTGAATTTAGCCTTCCCAACTGACAAGTACTCTTTCCTGCTTCCTGAATTACGATAGTTATAGTTCCTTTATCTCTTTCATAATCTGCAATAGTTAACGGAATCCTCTCTCCCCTCTCATCAATTATCACCACTACGAACTGTCCGGGCTGAGCTTTTCGGGCAATCTCCGGTGAAAATATCAGAAATTCTTTTATAGAAGGAGCCAAATTTTGCTTATTTAAAATTTTATACATTTGAAAAATGGGGTCAACTCTATTTTTTGCCGGTACGGGGATAAACCCCTGGGCGACCATCCCGATGTATCGGGATAAATTGCGGTCGCCCCTACGCGACCAAAATCTTTCTGGCTTATTTTTTGTATATTTTTCCTTCCCAATGGTGTATTTCGTTTTCGGAAAAGAAGAACTTAACTTCCCTCTCTGCTGATTTCAGCGAATCTGCTGCATGAAGGATATTGTGACGGTTATCCTGAGCATAAAGCCTCCTCAAGGTTTTCTCTTCTGCTTTTTGAGGGTCTGTATTGCCGGCAATATCTCGAATCTTCTGAGTTGCGTTCTCTCCCTCCAAGACCATCACCAGACAGGGATTGGATGACATAAAATTGACTAAAGGCTCATAAAATTCCTTTCCTTTATGTTCTTGATAAAACTCCTCTGCCTTTTCCCGACTAACAAGGACCATTTTGAAGGCAACAATTTTGAAATCCTTCTGTTCAAATGTGGTAATGACTTTTCCTACTATTTTCTTAGAGAGCGCATCTGGCTTAATAATTACTAATGTGCGTTCCAAGATTTTCTCCTTCCATAACTTGAGATTTTTCGCCGAGCCTGTCCCGGGTTAGAGATGGGAAACTTCTTCCACAGTCTCATTTTAAATTTTTGATGATTGCTTTGGCCATCTGAGAAGTTTTAGCAGTCCCTCCCAAGTCATAGGTAACTGTCTCTCCTTTAGCAATTACCCGAACCACAGCATTCTCCAACCTCTCTGCCTTTTCTTCCTCTCCCAAATGCCTTAACATCAATACCCCTGATAGAATCATAGCCGTGGGATTTACTTTGTTCTTTCCCTTATACTTCGGCGCACTGCCGTGAGTTGCCTCGAAAACAGCAATTTCCTCACCAATATTTGCTCCGGGAGCTAAACCAAGCCCTCCCACCAATCCTGCGCATAAATCGGAGATTATATCCCCATAGAGATTAGGCAGGACGAGTACATCGTAAAGTGCAGGCTTTTGCACTAATTGCATACACATATTATCCACGATTTTATCTTCAGATTGGATGTCTGGATAATCGCGGGCAACTTCGTGGAATACTTCCACAAAGATTCCATCTGAATATTTCATTATATTGGCTTTATGTATCCCGGTGACCTTTTTTCGGTTATTCTTCCTCGCATAGTCGAATGCAAAACGAATAATCCGTTCTGAAGCGTGTCGGGAAATTGGCTTGATACTTATTCCAGAATCATCAGAAATCTTCACATTCGTGGAAGCGTAAATAAAATTGATGAGTTCACTGGTCTCAGGCTTTCCCTCTTCAAATTCTATTCCTGAATATACATCTTCTGTATTCTCTCTGACTACTATTAAATCGACCCCTTCATACCGTGACCTCACACCGGGATACCACTTACAGGGACGGAGGCAAGCGTAGAGGTCGAGTTTCTGACGCAGGGCAACATTAACGCTACGAAACCCTATGCCTACAGGTGTAGTGACCGGACCTTTCAAGGCAATCCTATTTTTCTTTATGGAATCGATTACCTTATCAGGTAAAGGCGTTCCATACTTATCCATAATATCGGCTCCGGCATCGACTTTTTCCCAATTAATCTTTACCCCTGTGGCCTCAATACATTTTCGAGCAGCATCGACCACTTCCGGCCCCACACCATCACCAGGAATTAAGGTAACTTTATACATAATCGCCCCCTTTTATCTGTTGTAGCAGCAAAGCGCTGTCATTGCGGGGAGCCCCGCACAACAAATGTGCGGGATAAACTCCGCGACCTGACATGAAGTGTCATTGCGAACGAAGTGAAGCAATCTGACACGCAGTGTCATTCCGAGCGAAAGCGAAGGAATCTCATTCTATTGTATGTAGAGATTGCCACGCCCCTTCGGGGCTCGCAACGACTTCGTCGGTTTGCCACGGGCTTCGCCCTCGCAACGACCCTTCGGGTCGATTGCCGCGCTCCTTTTCCCGATTTTCAATCGGGACTCGCAATGACGCGAACATGGAGCAGAGCTTCGCTCTGCAGCTACATTATTAGTATTAGCAGTATTTACAGTTTGAAACCACCGTGTTTCCGGATATGTTCCACCAATCCGCCATCGCGCAAAATATTAACCATTACCTTAGGAAGCGGACGGAATATTAGTTCCAGTCCCTTTTTTTTATTTTTTATTATACTTTTAGCTAAATCAATTTCCAATTCATCTCCCCGAGCAATCTTCTCAGTTTCACATTCCAGAACAGGCAGTCCAATATTGATTGCATTGCGGAAGAATATTCTGGCAAAAGACTTGGCTAAAATTGCCTTTACGCCACACAGTTTGATTATTGCGGGAGCATGCTCCCGGGATGAGCCCATACCAAAATTCTTCCCTGCCACAATGAAATCTCCTGATTTTACTTTCTTTATAAATCCGGGATTGGCGTCTTCCAGTGTATGTTTAGCCAGCTCTGGCAGATTGTTCCTTAAATGGAAATATCTCCCGGGTGCAATCAAATCTGTGCTGATGTTATCCCCAAACTTATGTGTTTTGCCTTTAAGAATCACTCTCCCCTCCTTCCGCTTCGCTCAATCCGGCCGGGGTTCTCACCATCTCGAACCCGTCGCCAGACTTGTCGCTCCTTACTCGTCGCGACGGCGACCCTTCCGCTTCGCTTCAGTCGGTGACCCGTCCCGATTTATCCATCGGGACGTCGCTGGTCCGTTCCTCCTTATTCGTCGGAACAGCGACCCTCCTTTTTTACACTATTAGTATTGTCAAAAATATTGCAACTTTTAAGTTGGTTTTTCTCCCTGCCTGCGGCAGGCAGGTCTTTTCTAGTGGAGCATATCAATCACGCAGGTTAAAACCTGCTACTCCAATCATACTATTTCCCTGGGGTCACTTATCTTTCCCTTTACTGCTGTCCAGGCAGCTGTAGCCGGAGAAGAAAGGTATATCTGGGAATTGGGGTTACCCATTCTGCCTTTAAAATTGCGGTTTGCTGTTGATAGGCACTTTTCGTTATCAGCCAAAATCCCTCCCTGCAACCCCACGCAGGGCCCGCAACCCGGGCTCAAAATAGTAGCCCCGGCTCCAATAAGTATCTCAAGAATTCCTTCTTTCACTGCCTGCAGGTAAACCTGGCGGGAGGCTGGAGCAATAATCAACCTTGTTCCCGGAGCACATCTTCGTCCTTTCAATATCTCTGCCACCAGGCGCAAATCCTCTATTCGTCCATTGGTGCAGGTACCAATAAAAACCTGGTCAATTCCGATGTTTTTAGCTTTTATTTGAGAAATTGGTTTAACATTGTCCGGGGTCTCAGGACAGGCAAGCATCGGTTCCAATTTTGAGGCATTAATTTCAAAAACTCTTTCGTATTTCGCATCCTTATCTGCCTTAATTTCTTTATATCTCTTTTCCCGCCCTCTCTCCTTGAGGTAGGCTCTGGTCAAACTATCCGAAGCAACAAGTCCAGCCTTAGCTCCTGCTTCTACAGCCATATTGCAAAGAGTGAGCCTTCCAGAGAGGGACATCTTTTCCACCGCTTCTCCGGCAAATTCTAAAGCTCTGTAAGTTGCTCCATCAGCTCTCAGCATACCAATAATGTATAGAATCAAATCCTTAGCATAGACACCTTGGGGAAACTTTCCTTCTACATTAATCAAGAAAGTCAGGGGAACCCTAATCCAGGTCTTTCCTGTAGCCATCACTACAGCCACATCCGTAGAGCCCATTCCGGTAGCAAAGGCAGCTAAAGCCCCAGAAGTGCAGGTATGAGAATCGGCGCCAATGACAATATCGCCGGGATTTACAAAGCTTTCCACCAGTCTCTGATGAGAAATTCCCTCCCCTATTTCCGAGAGATTTACCTTGGTTTCTCTTGCAAAATCTCGTAACTCTCTTTGGACATTGGAAAGTTCTTTGCGCGGAGGAGGAACAGCGTGGTCGAGAAAGATAATCGTTTTCTCTGGAGCAAAAACTCCGCAGTCAACTGCTTTACCTGAGCCGCTTAAAGCTCCACCTCTTTTTAATTTTCTTAACTGCTTAATAGCGAGGGGACCTGTGCCATCCTGCACCATACAGAGGTCTACCGGCACAATCACAATATCCCCTGCAGTTACTTCTCTTCCCAAACGGGAGGTAATAATTTTTTCAGAGATAGTCTTACCCATAATTAATCTCCTCAAAAGTCAACAAGTGATTTTTCGTAGAGGGCTTCTATCCTGTTCAACATGTGAGTAAGATCAAAAGTAGGATAGACCATTTTCTTGCCTTCCCTACCCATTCTCTGAGCCAAATTCCGATCTCTAATCAACTTAATTACCCTCTCAGCAAATTTTTCTATATTGTGAGGCTCGACTAAAAATCCATTTACTCCCTCAATAATTGCTTCTTTAGCGCCGTCCACAGCTGTGGCTACAACCGGCTTTCCAGAAGCCATAGCTTCAGCAAACACAATAGGAAGACCCTCCCACAGGGAAGTAAGCACCAAAACATCAATAATCTGCATAATCTCCGGGACATCGCGTCGCCAGCCAGTCAAAATAACCTTTTCTTTCAGGTTGAACCTCCTGATCAATTCCTCCACCTCGGGTCTTAACTCCCCATCTCCCACTAAAAGAAACCTTGTGGATGGTAAAACCTGGCAGACACGATGGGCAAGAAAAATGAAATCTTGAGGAGCCTTTTGAGGCTTGAAACAGGCAATCATTGCCACTACAGGATTTCCAGAGTTAATTCCGAATTCTCTCTTTTTTTGGTCAAAATCAACTTTTATTTCAGAAAATGCTTTAATATTTGTAGCGCAATGTATCACCTCATATTGTCTTTTTCTTCCAATCCTATTAGCCAGGCCTTTTTTCACATTTTCGGAAGATACTACGATTAACTTGTCAGTAATCCAGGCAGTTACTCTCTCTACCCAGATAAAAGCTTTTCTTATCCACCACTTCTGATACTCATTAAACCCAAAACCGTGGTATGTGTGGAAAATCTGAGGCACACCAGCAAAATGGGCTGCCCACCGGCCAAGAATTCCCGCCTTGGAAGAGTGAGTATGTACTAAGTCAACCTTTTCTGACTTTAAAAGCCTCCATATCTTCATTAAGGTAATCGCATCCTTTACAGGATTCAGCATCCGAATAAGTTGGGGAATAAAAAATGACTTTATCCTGGGATTACTTTTGACTTCACCATCCAGAATCCCCCCACAGCCAGAGATTAAAATAGTATTATATCTGTCTCGATTAAGGTTTTCGGTAGTGTAAATAGCGATATCTTGGGCTCCTCCCAGTTCCAGTTTTGTAATAATTGTCGCCACTTCATACTTTCTCATCTATTTAGCCATTACCCCTTTAATCCATTCTATTTCTTCAATTAGACCTTTTTTCAAATTAAATTTGGGATTATATTCTAACATCTTCTTTGCCTTTTTTATGTCCGCCCAAGTCGCCCGCATATCTCCTTTCATCTTTTTTGTGTATTTAATTTGGGCCTTTTTTTCAATAATTTCCTCCAATAATTTGACCGCGCCATTTACAGAGATATAGCTGCCACCCCCAATGTTAAAAATTTCGCCTGTGCAAGCTTTTTCCATCACCAAAATATTGGAATTCACAGCATCCTCGATATAGGTGAAATCTCGAGTCTGGTCTCCATCGCCATAAATGGTAATCTCTTCTCCTTTCAACATTGCTCTGATAAACTTATGGAAAGCCATATCTGGTCTCTGGCGTGGTCCGTAAACCGTAAAATACCTTAACGATACCACAGGAACCCCAAAATTCTTCCAATACGAATAACACAAACTTTCACAGGCCAGCTTGGAGACACCGTAAGGAGAGACTGGTGAAAGTAGTGTATCTTCCCTCATCGGCAACTCACAATCTCCATAAACAGAGGAAGATGAGGCGAAAATAAACGATTTCAGAGAGATTTTCTTTACTGATTCCAGTAATCTCTGTGTAGCCAGAATGTTGTTATTTAAATAGGTTTCAAAGCGCTCCCAACTGGCAAGAACTCCTGCCTGGGCAGCATGGTGGAAGATATAGTCGACCCCTTCCAACAACTTATCTAAATCTACACCCAAAAGGTCTTCTCTTATAAGAGTGAAATTGGACGATTTCAACAGACCTTGCACATTAGTTTCCTTAATTCTTCGGTCGTAGTAATCTGTAAAAGAGTCTATTCCCACAACCTCAAAGCCGGATTGAATCAACCTCTCCGCTAGATGCGATCCAATAAATCCAGCACAACCAGTAACCAGACAACGCATTTTTCCTCCAAAAAAGGCGACCGACCCGCCTTTGGTCGGGCACATACTGTAGCAGCAAAGCTGTCATTGCGGGGAGCGGAAGCGACTTGATATGAAGTGTCATTGCGAACGAAGTGAAGTCCCGATTCATCGGGACCACGCTCCTTTTCCCGATTTTCAATCGGGACTCGCAGTGACATGATTATATTACAATTGTGCAGCTATCTTTTCTGCAACTTCCTTTCCTTCTAAAATTGCCTCTTCCATCGTAGAATACTTCCAGCCACCATATCGCCCCACTGAATAGATATTTTTCTCTCTCAGGTAATCTCGAATTATCTCTAAGTTTCTGTCTCGATTTCGGTCATAAATAACATAAGCATATTCTATCTGTTCCCGATGCTCCACAAGGATTTCACGTTCTGTTTTCAGAATTCCAGCCTTGATCAGGTCCTTTTTTGCTCTGGCGACAAATTTTTCCTCTTTTTCTTGAGTTATTGGCTCTGGCTTATAGGCAATCTCAACATAGACTGAGCTTGTGCCAGGAGGGCATATCTCATCTGAAAACTTCTTGGGAAAGCCGACCCGATAGAAGCAATATTCCTTTTCAGGAAAATAGACCCAGTGCCCATGGTCTATATTTTCACGTTTAATTCCCAGATTTAAACTCAAAACTGAAGTATATTTCAATTTAAGAGCAGCGTTCTTAACCTTTCCTGGCACATCTTCTATTATCTCTAAAATTAATTCTCGCAGAGGAACTGTGGAAACCAGAAATCGGAACTTCTCCTCGATTTTTCCACCATCGAAGTAGGCCACCTTTTTTCTTATGTTCACCCTGGAAAGGTTTGTGTTCAATTCCAGATTCTTAATCTTCGCTTCAAATGCATCAGGCAATTTCTGGATCCCCCCTCTGCGGGGATAGTCGAAACGGACATTGTATCCAAAATGTTTTTTCTGGTCTTCCAAAGCGCCAATTACTACCTCCTGAATGTTAGGCGAAGGCACATATTTAGGGTTAACCTTTAACCATCTGCAGGTTAACTCTCGGGGATGGACTGTCCATATTTTTTGATTATAGGGAATCATAAAATGCTTAGCAATACCTTTTCCGAAATTCTGTAAAATCCAATCGTAAAACGATACTTCTTCAGATGGAGGTTTTTGGGTGTGAGGAGAACTGCACTCCGCATCAATAAATCCAAAGACACATTCTTTCACCACTTTTGGTGGCAAACCATATGTATTTGCCTGGAATGGGTACCTCGTATACACACCTTTTGAATAGATCCAGGAATCTCTTGGGATGTCGGTCGTGAGATTTTCCTTCAGAAGTCTTCTTACCAACCCTATTGTATATTCTTCTTTCAGGTGCAGGAGGTGTCCCAGGATATCGAAGGTAAACTTCCCTTTCAATCCTGGACATGGCTTATACTCTGAACGGCATAAACCACCGACCTTTTCCATCTTCTCATAAACTAAATAGTCCATTCCCCCCATCTTTTCCAGATGGAAAGCAGTGCTTAAACCGGTTAATCCCGCTCCTATTATTAACACTTTTCCAGCCATCATTCCACCTTGACATAAATTAAACGAGTCGCGTAAAGAATAGCAAAAGCGATAATCGCTGCATATATAATCACTGCAAGTTCAAATTTAACTGTGGTAATAAGAAATGCTGCAAGTCCTAAGATTGCTGTAAGATAGTAATTAATCAGAACGACTTTCTTCCTATTGTATCCCATTGCCTCCAGCCTGAAAGCAAAATGGTCACGACTTCCAGCAAATATCGACTTCCCCTTAAGTATCCGGAAAAATATGACCAATAAGGTGTCATATATGGGAATGCCTAAGACTAAAAAGGGAGCAAAAAGTCCAATATTATTTATTGTTGTATAACTTTCCCCCAATGAGATAGCAGCCAGAATGAACCCGATAAACAGGCTTCCAGAATCTCCCATAAATATCCTGGCCGGTCGCCAGTTGTATCTTAAGAAACCGAGGCAACTTCCAGCAAGGGCTAAGGCAGCAAAGTTGACATAAATCTTTTCCGTGGGTAAAGCAATGAAGAAAAAAGCCAAACCGGCAATAACTACCACTCCCGCAGCCAAACCATCCATTATATCAATAATGTTAATTGCATTAGTTATGCTTACTACCCAAAAAATAGTTAGAAAAATGGACAGGGGGAGACTGGAAATAAATTCTATTCTGATATTATACAGGATCAGGATGATGCTAGCAATGAACTGTCCAAAAAGTTTTACCCTGTAGTCGAGCTTCCAAATGTCGTCGATAAGTCCTAAGACCATTATCAAAGTTCCCCCATAGAAGATTCCTCGGAGATTACGAAGAGTGCCTGTAGGAAAACTGGTGAGGAGCCTCACTCCCAGCAGAGTCACAATAAAAGCTAACCAGATGGCTAAGCCTCCTAAATAGGGAACTGGCTTTAGATGAATTTTTATATCCGGGACCGGATGGTCGAGAATTTCAAACTTAAGTGCTATTTTTCGCAATAGCGGAGTCAACACATACGCTAGAGCCAGAGCAAAGAAAAATGCCACTACATAGAAAACCATAGTTAACCTCCTGGGTGTTTATCTAAATATTTAATCCTGTTACGGGCAATATCAGTCCATATGCTTTCAGGATAATTCGTGGAAATTGAACTATATGTATCTTTTGCCTTTTTCCAATCCCCCAATTTCTCATAGCACTGCCCTATATAGAATTGGGCGTAATCGGAATAGCCATATTGACTGTAATCTTTTATGAATTTCTCGTAGGCTTTAATTGCCTCTTGCCACTTTTCCAGTTTACGACAACATTCGGCAATCTTAAATTGGGCATTGGCCACAAATCTACTCTGAGGAAACTCCTGAATAAGATTCTGATATTCATCTATTGCTTTACTGTAATCTTTAAGTTTAAAATGATATATGTCACCCAGAAAATATAAAGCCTCGCTGACCAGGCCTGATTTGGGATATTTTTCAATGATATCGAGCAAACTTTGGATGCTCTTTTCATATTTGCCCCGTTCAAAATATTTTTCTGCAAGAATATAATCATTTAATGCCTGGGGGTAGGTAAGATTATTTCTAACGAGCCCCACTCTCTCCTTGGCAATAATCACCCATTTAGAACGGGGATATTTCTTGAGTAACTGTTGATATACATCGCAGACTTTCCTATGATCCAACTTCTCAAAGAAGAGAAGCTTTCCCAAGCGGAATAAACTCTCTTCGTGAAAAGGGTAATCCGAAAATTCCTTCACTATATTTGTATAGCACTCAATTGCTTTATCAAGGTAATCTTTCTGGCGATGGGGATTATCATGGTAAAATTGAGCCAGAAGCCACTTCCCCCAGGCTTTCACATTCTTATCCTTAGTCCTCCTGATACATTCCTCATATTCAGAAACCGAATGCCTTTTCTCACCTCCTTTCTCTTTAGAGAGAGGTTTTATACTTCTCTTTATCCTATCTTCCACTTTTCTATACTTCTTTTTTCGGGAAAGTGAGAGTAAGAGTCCTTTTAACAAAAAGTATAATACAACAAAGACGATAACTGTTGCAATACCAATTATTAACTTAATATTCATCTTTCCCCTTAGTATTTTGGAATCCTCCCGAAAGGGAGGAAAACAAAAAGTTGTAGCTGCAGAGCGTGTCATTGCGAGGAAGCAAAGCGACCGAAGCAATCTCCAGACTGCCACGCTCCTTTTCCCGATTTTCAATCGGGACTCGCAGTGACATAATTATATATCAGAATTTCGCTTTGCTGCTACATTTTTGAATATCCCCCCGATTTCATCGGGGGACTCCAGGGTCTTTGGAGTAGCTCCGATTCATCGGAGCGATGATAACGTCCCGATTCATCGGGGCTACTCCACAGCCTTTTGGTATTTAGAAAAAGGTCCCTCTAAACCCCTGAACAGTCTTTTCTAAACCCTCATCAAACCCAATCTCAGGTGAATAACGGAGAGTCTTCCGAGCCTGAGAAATATCTGCCAAAGAATGTCTCACATCACCCTTTCTTGGACTCTGATAAGTAGGCTCTATTCTGGTTTGGAGAATCTTATTCAGCCTCTCTACCAATTCATTTATAGTGACTCTCTTACCATAAGCAATATTGAACACTTCTCCCGGTGCCCCTTTTGCTGTGCATGCTTGTAAATTA
>JABUBO010000219.1_pt1 | contig 17491 bp, 11 predicted proteins | sample 7240361 | NCBI WGS metagenome assembly JABUBO01 (sample SAMN07256346, study PRJNA390944) | subsurface metagenome | isolation source: Methane hydrate marine sediment | place: Pacific Ocean: Eastern North Pacific, ODP site
ACTTTTGAGTTTACAATATATTCACATCCATTATTCCATGCATTTGTTAGGGAAGTGTATGTCCAGGTAGAAGCCCATACAGAACCATATTGCCACGCACCATCCGGACTTAAACTCTCCCAGGAATCGCCATCCCAGTACTTACCCTGTTCTGTTCCTGAAGAACAATAAATTCTAACATTAACAGCATTTACTCCTGCATTATAATAGTTTGGAGAAGAGGGATAATCTACAAATGTTCCCACAATAGCAGTTAAATCATTTCCATGAAACTCATTACCAGGACGAGTGAGGAATGATTCAGGACTATTTGTATCGAAAATAAATGTGCTCAGTATAGGAGGTGATTCCTCATTTCCTGCCTGGTCAATATGATAAGCATAAACCTTGTATTGGCACCCAGTAGCCCAGGTGGGAGTTGATGAAAGAACCCAATCTCCAGATACAGCATCCTGGTTTTTCCAGTATGGAGTAGTTTCTTGCCAGCCTGGACCAGGATACTGCCAATACTGAGTAGTACTACCATCCAGTTGTTTTACCATTATATAGATAACGTCTAAATCGGAATTCTTAATATCTGGTTTATCAACGGCAGTCCCAGAAACATCACAAGAAGTATTGCGATTTACTCCATTAGCAGGAGAAAGAATTACTGTTTCTGGTTCACTTTTATCATAGAGAAAGGTAATAGTAGAATACTCTGCTTCATAATTGTTTCTATTATCTATTGCTCGGGAAACAATTTTGTGGTCAACCCCAGTAATAAAATCAGTATCAGAAATTACGGTGTATGTCCAGGAAGATGAATAGATTTCACTTGCCCCAAGCCACTTTTCATCAGAAGACCACTGGTCACCCTGCCAGTAATCTCCACCAACTTGGTAAATTTTAATCTCGACTTGTGAAACACTTTCATCATCCCACAATGTTCCCCAGATTGTTGGTGGAGAAACCTCATTATACTCTCCATCATCAGCTGGAAAAACAACTGCTGATTCTGGTCTTAATGTAACATATATCCCTGTCTTTTCTCCAGTAATTGGTGGTCCTTGATTGTCTTCCACATAAATATAGAATGTTCCTCCTGTTGAGAATGTAACACCATATCCATCCGAAAACTCTTTATATCCAGCATCTGTAGATAAGAATGTATAGTTGGTCGGCTGAAATGTTGCTTCTGTATCATCAGATGAGAATATTATCTGCCGGTCATTCCCTGAAGAATAGTTAGTGTCCCTGTTACCGTATTGGTCTTTTGCTTCAACAGTTATATTATTGCTCCTTACTCCCACAGTCTGATTGGTGGCAATATCTACAACAAACTCTGAGGCAGAAGCTGGTTCAACATAAATAGGATATTGCTGACCTGTAATCGTGGTATAACTAACATCATAAGCCTTTACATACCACGGTCCGGTGCCAACAGTAACAGTATAAAGTTTGACCTTCTCTGCTTCAGCTATAAAATCATGAGTTCCATAATATTCGGTTAAAAACTGAAAATCATCTGGAAGAGTTGCGCCATAAGGGTCATTAGATTCAAAACGAATAAGACCCTCATACATCTTATCTGTATTATTAAATTCATCCTGAGCTGTTACAGTAAATGGATAACCCTCACCAGCTGTAACTGTTCCTTCAATACCGCTGACTTTAAGATGGTCACAAGAGGTAGCTGTTACTTTAATACCTGACTGCTGATTGGAAATTGAGCCAGCTGTTGCTTTAACCCAGAAGTTGCTTCCTGCCTTTCTTATAGTTACGCCATCATAAGCTGTGTAAAAACCCTGGTCTACTTCTGGATCAAAAGTATGGTTTAATGGTAAATCCCTATCGCTTTCTCCTAATGGTGGGTCTGGACCTGCAGAAAAACTAATGGTCCCATCATAGCTGGTAATTTTATTATTATACTCATCCTTTGCCTCAACGCTGATATCCTCTGCCACACCAGTTATAACATCGGTGTCCATTGTAACCACAAAATGGTCAAGCACAGTCTTTGGATTTACAGTAATGTTATAATGATAGCCATATCTTGATTCAGTTTCAATTTCGTAAACCTTTACCCAACGTAAACCTGCTGTTTTTAGAACGACACTATCTGTCGAGGATGTTGCTTCAAATGTATGCTCACCCTGGTCGCTCACCTGGAATGTGTAATCTATGGGAAGGCCATCCCCTCGACTGGTCAGTGAGTCATTATCGTTAAACCGAATTTCTTCACTATAATCTTCCACAATATTTCCACAGGGATCCTTTGCTTTAACTGTAACTGAACGAGAGTCACCAGCAGTTATTGGCCCACCAGTAATTGTATCAACAATTACCTCAAACTGTGAAATTGTTCCTACATTGACAATAATACCCGTCTTCTCTCCAGTAATTGATGTTTCCACAGTATCAGTGACCTTTATCTTCCAGCCAGTCTGAGTTGCTGTCCTCATAATGACTCCGGTGCTCTGAGATACTTGCCAGCTATGGCTACCTTGATCTCCCGGAATAAAAGTATAATCGGCTGGCAACGATGCATTAGCCTCTTCCTGTGAATAGAATGTTACAGTGCCTTCGTATGCAAGGTCTTGCACCTGATTATCAAATTCATCATAGACTTTAACAGTAACAGTGTAGAGAGTTCCTGCAATAACGGACTCGGGAGGGTCAGGAAAAGTGACTGTGATATAGTTGGCATCTGCATTCTTTACCAGGATGGTCTCCTCTCCATCAATGTTACTATCTTCGCTGTCTTTCACTTTTACCGCAATGTTTCCCGCCTTACAAAGCGTAACTCCAGAACTGGTTACCAGGTCAAAATAGTGAACTCCTTCATCCCCAGAAGTAAACTGATAATCTTCGGGCAGGGTAGCTTGAGGGTCATCGGGGCAAGAGAACTGGAGAATTCCCAGGTAGCTTTTGGCTACTCCCTCTGCCTGGTTCAAGGCAGAAACTGTGACTGGTTCAGCCACACCAGCAACCACTGTGGTAGACATACTTATGGCGAAATGCGTAGCAGGCATAGTATAGCAGAACTCTTCTCCTTTCTCCGGAGGTGTTGCCTCCTCGTTACCCAGCTCATCTGTTCCTTTAGAAGTATGGGTATAATAATGGTCATCTTCCCAGGTGACTGAGGAAGTATCCACTGACCAGTTTGCCCAGCCGTCACTTGTGGTAGCTTGCATCCAGCAGGCGGTGGCAACAAAGACTGTCCAGGTAGATTGGTCAACATTCCAGTAGAGGCTATCTTCATCTCTCTTAATCTTAAGGACTACATCATCTGTTCCTACACCAGCATCACTGGCAGTTCCATCGACCCGGTCGTAGGTGCTATTGTAGGCCCCATCATCCGAAGTAGGCCCAGCGTTGTCGCAGGTAAAAGTGAAAGTGGTATAGTTTGCTTCAAAATTTCCTGCCTCATCTTCGGCACGGGAATTTACCGTATAAGTAAGGCCATTCTCCCAGGTGGGAACATTGGTATAAGACCAATTAGTGCTTCCCGACCCAGCATCAAAAGTGGAAGTAGCGGTCCAGGTAGAACCGTTCCAATAGTAGTTATTAGAACTCTTCTTAATTCGTACTCCCACCTGCTTAACACCAGAGGCAGTACCCGGAGAAGAATCGAAAGCAGTGCCGGTAAAACTGGAAATATTTGCATAATAAGGATACAGGGGGTCTGAGACGCTGGGCGAAGTGATTGCTGAAGTCGGTTTAGTTATATCATAATAGAAAGTACATTGTGAAGTGAGCGGTTCATAATTGGCAGGGTAAGCCTCATCAAAAGACCGGGTTCTCACTTCTATGACCTGTCCATCCATCGATTCATCCCAGGCATCTGGCATATCTATGGACCAAGGGAAAGCACCGAGATTTATCTCATAATCCCCAGGAGTATCCCACACCAATCCTTTCCAGGCTAAATAGGTGGTAGTTCCTGTTGGCAGATAACGAATGTTTACCAGCACCTGGTCTACTCCAGAACCATTAACCGGGTCGGTGGCATCACCGGTGATTGAACTCGGCGCAGTTGCCTCATTAAAAGCATCCCCGTGTTGAGGAGAGGTAACACTGGAAATCGGGTCACTCTCGTCATAACCAAAGTATCTACCGCCAATATTGTCTTTTATATCGTCATCTGGAACATCCTCAATATTTCCAGCATTATCATATGCCTTGGACCAGATTCTGTATCTCTGACCATCATCCCAGTCAGAAAATCCTGTATACTCCCAGCTGGTAGTTCCTGTAGCCACCTGCCAGCAGGTACTACTATCGTATCCCACCTCAAATTCTGTGCCTCCCTTCCAGTATTTGTCTCCTCCATAGTACTGTTTAAGACATATTTTTATCTCTTCTAAATTGTCATATTCGTCAAGGGCTGTTCCTTCCAGTGTGGGAGCGCTACTATAGATTCTATCCTGAACCGGAGAAGTAATGCTTGATTGAGGAACACTGTCCTCGTAAGTGAAAGTTGCTGTAGGCCAGGGTTGAGCCTGCTCATTAGGACCCGACGGCTGACCAACTGCTCCATCCACAGCATATACTTCGACTTCATACTCGACCATATTATTCCAGACGACTTCAGAGGTATCAAAATACCATTCCCTGGTTTTACCTGTGCCCCGAAAACTTGTCTCAATCCAGATGGGAGTAGCACTGGAAGTCCAGGTACTTCCCTGTGTCAAGTATTGACTTGTCTGGTTCTGTACTTTTAACCAGACTGTACCTTTGGGATCCCTGTCTAAAGTATTATCAGTAACAGTGCCATTAATCTCATCCATTGAAGTATACCACTTGCCATCTTCAGGCATAGTCAAAGTGGCTGTGGGCGCAATCACATCATACCAGAATGGCTGCGGGGAAGCGAGAGTGCCTAAATGGTCTACATTATCCCAGGCATGAGCATTTATCTCATACTGGTGTTCATCGGTCCAGCAAGCTGTAGGATAAGAGATACTATATACCCAGTTGGGGTCAACATAAGTGGTTACTTGCAGCCACTGCGCAGTCGGTGTAGAAATCCAGACTGAACCATTCCAGTAAGTAGAACCCAACGTCAGGTCTTTAATCCAGATTTCTATCTTATCCGTTCCTGAAATTCCACTGGCACTATCAGTAGCCTGACCTTTGATTGATGTCTGTTTATTCTTCTTCACATCCACCGGGTCACTAATGGCTAACGTTGGATTATTGGCATCAAGTTTAACTGTCCTTTCCACCTTATTATACCCGTGTCCTCCGTCTGAAGAGCGGCCTCTTGCCTGAATGAGATAAGTTTCACCATCCTGCTGGTCATCCCAGGTAGTACTGAGATAAGTCCAATCAGTGCCATCGGCATCATTCCAGAACTCTCCACCAATCTCTTCTTCAAAGGAAACCCCATTCCAACAATTGCCATTAGACTGCCTCCTGATGCGCACTTCAGCACCAAGACAGGTGGCTGGAGTTGCGGGAACAATCCAGGCAGTTCCAGAAATATCGAGTAGTTGGCCCTGTGCGATATCTATATCCCCATCAGCCGCTGGTGTGCTTATGGAAACCTGTGGAACAGTAACAGTGAATGTATCACTCAAAACGTCAGAGGACTGACCTGTGGGATTAATAGCCCAAAGGCTTCGCAATCCGCCTGCAGCATCTTCCTCAATATTTATGGTAGCTATAAACTGGTTAGGATCAATATAAGTAGATGATGACCAGTTCACCTTGGTGCCACTGAAACCCACTGATACTACTGTGTCGGTTGAACCCCAGTTCATAAAATAATCTCCAGTAATGGTCAGGTTTCTTGTTGCTGTCTGACCACCAGAGAGAAGACCTCCATCATCATCACTTATGCTCGTTATCACTGGAGCGGGAACATTGACAACATCGGTCAAAACATTTGAATTCTGACCATCGGGATTTTTTACCATAACATCGTATTTGCCATCACTCGTAATCTCTGAACTGAGGACAGGATGTGCAGTAAGCTCTGTTGTAGAAACAAATGTTGTAGAGGTCATAGTAACTTCAGTTTGAGCGTCACCATCAAGAAGCACAACAACTTTGCTGCCAGGTCCCCAGTTAGTGAAATCGGTACCTGTCACTGCTAAATCCATATATTGAGAAGTATATGTAAAAGTTGAAGGACTAACAGCAGACACAGTGGGAGCAAGCCAGTTAGATGTTACTACCTGGTCAAACATAACATTTCCAGTGTTGTTGTCTGTGTAGACAATTGAAAGAGGATATGGCGGCTCTCCTCTGTATTCAGCATTTGGGAAACCATAACTTGATGCATTGCGCCATTCATGATAAACAGTCCAATCACCTGTACCAGAAACAGTTGTTGAAGCTGGAGCAACAGCGTAAGAAATATAATTGCTTGATGTTATCCATATAGCAAAACATTTTCCTGTTGTGGTGTCACCAGCAATAGCAAATGTTACCTGTGTGTTTCCACTTGTCCCACCGTCAATATCAAGTGTTGTACTCCAGCCAGCATTTTTATTCCGGTATATTATATTCCCTGATGTATCCGGACAGACAAAGTGGACATTATAGGCATCATCGTGAGCAGCAGAAGGATTATAGATCCTATCACTTATCGGTGCCTGATCGCTTACTGTTTTGGAAGCATCGAAAATATTTGTTTCGGTTGTTGAATCAGGAGGAACAGTTAAAACTTCAGTTACATCATTAGCATCTGCATCCTCTTCTGCTGTTAACATTGTGCCAGCATTGTCATAAGGTACAGCGAGCGGGATAACATACGGTTCATCATCTTCACCATAAAGTTGAACAAAGGCACCAAAGGCAAGGGCTAAAGAGCCGTTGGAAAGTTCCGTTGTCGCATCATCGTAAGCGCCGTTTGAACCTTCAGAAGTATAAATTGCTACCCTTACCGGGGCATTACCTGCTGGACAAACAGTGATTGCTATAGGACCATTAGCCATAGTATGCTCCCTATCGCCCCGAGCATCATTCTGTCTGGAGGGAATACTGGCAAAATTTATCCAGGTAATTGTTCCATCACTGTTTAAGTTGCCTCTTCTCACTGATACAGGGCCGGCATCAACATTTGGCTGGACAGCGACATAGACTCTTTCATTCGCCTCATCGTACCACATAGTACCCATTGTAGCATCGTCTGTATATCCATCAGTATCAGGGAAAACCTCAACTGGTTCTGTCCAGGTAATCCCATCACCACTGTATGACCAGACAAAGGATGCCCCATCCGAATAGAAAGCCCAGTAGCCATATTGGGAACGCAAGACCTTTCTCTGTGAGGACATCGCAGTATCACCACCAGCAACAATCACAGGGTCAGCATAAAGTAAACTGCAATTAAAAATTAAAAATGCAAAACCAAGAATGAAAAATAATATGGTAACCGCAGTCCTCAGCCTGCGTAAGGTAGAAATGGGTATACAAATGGGGACGTCTCTAATTTTTTTCTTTTTATGCCAATTTCCTGAGCTCTCGTCCATTATTCCTCTCCGAAATATTCAACAGCTGGTGTTGCAGTAGCGACTACTCTTTTAACTTCATTGCTTTCCGAATCCCTCATATTTATCGCTCCCACGAGTGCTTTCTGGGTAAACAGGATAAATCCCAAGACGCATAGAAGTGTTAAAACGAGGAAGAGAATAGAAGAACTCCCGCCAAGGTGGAGGGTTTGACTTGCGGTTTCTAATCTTTTGCGCGTTCGGCTGGAAGGTGGGAAAATATTGTGGTGAGTTCGAGGGCCAGATAAGTAACCCTCGAGGTCTTGTGGCAAGTATCTTCTATTCAACTGTGGTTTGGGATTTCCTTCTTTCAATATATTCTTCTCCCTAATGGAGCGTCCAGAATTTGGGTCCGTCCTTCGTATACTCAACTCGATAGTGCGTTTTATCCTTCTTCATTTGGCTCTTTCCAGAGGATGGCGACCGTGGAAGGTCGCTTTTACGCGCATTATCGGGCGACCGTGAAAGGTCGCCCCTACGCGTCTCTTCTGGTTCTGGAGTCTTTCTCAAATCTCTTCCGATAATGGAAATGATAAAGTCTTTCCCTTTAAGTTTTTTCTTCATAATTTTCTCCTCACTCCGATCCCCCCTCACCCCTCCCTCTCCCCTAAGGGAGAGGGTGAAAGAGGAATAAAATAAAAAAAGCCGAATCAACAGTATCTCCCTAAAGGTCCCCTACCAAAGGGTGATGCGTCAATTCGGCATCATTTACGCGAGTTAGGTTAACTAACTGAACAGAACTATACCTCACTCAGATAGTTTACCTATACTCCAGAACTACTCTTCGGTAACCCGGCTATCTCGATTTTAATCAGGACCCGTGGCTTTGCGTCCCACCCTTTCGGTATGGTTTGCCTTTATCGGAGTAACCTATTCAATTTTCAAAGATTTTTGTGAATGTTTCCCAACGCGCTTTTTATTTTTTCTCTGGTTTTATATTAATAAAAAAGCCGAATTATCAAAATTTTCGAACCCCGCCCTCGGCATTTCACCGTAAGTGTGGGTTGATAATTCGGCTCGACTCTTCGGTGGCCCGGCTACCTCATTATAAGGGCCCGTGGCTTTGCGTCCCACCCTTTCGGTGTGGTTTGCTATTATCGGAGTTCGTATTCTACTTTCGCTATTATATTATCACAACTTTACTTGATTGTCAAGTGCAAAATTGTAAATTTTACCGCCCTATAAAACCACTATTTTTTAACCGCTATTTTAATAGACCTGCTGTAACCAACATTGGACCAGAAATCCTCAGCTCCCATCCTCAAATAGTAGAGGCCTTCTTCCAATTTTGTGGGGTCAAGGGTAATGGAATATGGGACTCCAAAGGCAATCCTTCCCGTCCTTACCCATTTCTTAGCTTGCTTTGTGCTTTTATCCCCAGATATTTCCAGCCACGCTCTCACAATATCTCCACCTGATACTGAAGCAGTGACCACCCTCTTTTCTTTAATCTCTTCGCCATCGCCAATATCGAGAATTTCCACGGAAACCATCTTCTCATTGGGTGGCACAAGTTTAATGACCAGTGCAGGTTCGAAAATAGTCACCGAACGGGTCAAAGAAGAAGGGGATTTGCCTTTTGACTCTTGGTCAAGCCAGGTATTAGCCTCCTTGCTTCCCCAGGCACTAGCCAGTATCGGTGATACTTGAGCTGAATTAAGGTTCTCATCTGGCGACCAGATAGCCACATAGTTTTCTTTATCGAAACTTACCAAGCCGAGGGGAATCTCAACCCAGAACCACCTTGCCTCCCCTACTTCCTCAAGAGCCTCTTCAGGGTCGCCTTCCAGTGGAATATCTTTCTCGGAAACTAAGAAAAAAGAGTGTTCTTTATCCCATTGAGGAGAAGAATTAATTCCAATATATACCTCACCCGAATGCGGTGAGGATAGTTTCTTTTCCAATTTTTTTATCTTTTTACTTATCTCCTTGAAACTCTCATGTTTTAACTGCTTTGCCGATGCTTCTCTTTTTTCCTTTGGCAAATTCTTTAACCGCTCCAAGTGGTTCCTCGCCCGCTCAAGCTGCCTCCTGATAACGTTCTTAGCCCTCCCCAGCTTGGCTCCCAAATAAGCCTTTGCATAATCACCTTTGGGTGCCTCAGGAAGCTTGGTAATCCAGGCATGGTTATATCCAACATACCAGTTACCATCCCAACCGCTGGTAGCAAAGAGCGCAAAATCGTTCAGATTCTCAACCTCTGCAATTACCACCGGGTATCGATTTTCAGAAGCATGCAGAGCTTTCGCATTAAAACTCTGTACCAATAAGAAGCTAAAAAGCAAGATTACTAACCAGAAAGATTGTTTAGCGCTGGTCACTTTCGGGTTTCTCCTCCTCTTCAATTTTTATTTCGATTCTGAGCTGATTTGCTACCATCTCAGCAACTCTTCGCACACTTCTATTCTTATCTTTTAGAGCCTTCTTAATACCATTAACCACAGGTTCGGTCGTCTCTCCAATATAACCCAATGCTCTTAATGCTTCTGTCCTGATTCGTATATCTTCATTCTCCATCTCTTTCAGAGCAACATCAAGCCCTGACTTATCGTTGAGTTTTCCTAAAGCACTGGCAGTAGCACAGCGAGTCCTGGCGTCTTCATCTTCTAAAAGTTCTTTCAAAGGCTCAATTGCACTTGCTACTCTCAAATTTCCCAATGATTCAGAAGCATACAATCTCACTCGCACTTCTTCATCCTTCAGTGCCTCAATCAAAGCCTCGCCAGCCTCAGGGTCACCCAGTCTACCCAAAGACCTGGCCGCCGTAGCGCGAATTCGCCTCTTCGCATCTTTCAAAGCTTCCAGGAGAACCGGTGTCGCTCTCCTGTCTCGTAAATTGCCCAGGACCTGAGCTGCACTTATGCGTACTCCTTCATTCTCATCTTCTGTTAAAGATTCAATTAAAGGCAGAACGCTCTCCTTGTCTCTAATATAGCCCAGAGCAACAACCACACTAATGCGAACCCCATCGTGCTCATCTTTCAAAGCCTCAATTAGGGCTGTAGTAGCAGACTTATCCCTCAGGTTACCCAATGCATCGGCTGCATTTACTCTCACACCAAAATCCTCATCCTGGAGAGCTTCTATCAATGCAGATAAACTTGCCTTATCTCTCAACCTGCCCAGGGTCTCTGCTGCTTTCCTCCTTTCTCCACGGTCTTCGCTCTCAAGCTTCTCTATAGCTGCCTTGACTTCTGGCTTCATCTCTTTTTCCTCAGCCTGAACAAAAGCCAGAGAACCCAGAAAAAATAAAACCATTAAAAGCACAAACCACTTAAACTTTTCTTTCATCATTTCCCTCCTTGGGTTTTGCGATACTGCTTTTATTAATATTATACTGCTATTTGCCTTTCCCATCAACAAAAATTTTAAAATTAAAAATGTAGGGGACGACCGCTGTGTCGTCCCTTCCTCAGGTGGCCGCGGCGGGCCACCCCTACGTGATAGTGATACCTCTAGTATTTTACTTTTATCAGAAAAAGTCCATGGGGAGGAACGGTCCGGGCACGTAACGTAGAGTAGCTTAGGAAAGTCAAACTTAAAATTTTTAACTGCTTATACCTTTGTATAAATCGCACATTTCATTTGTCCCTTCATCATTATGGAAATTCTTTTTTGACATATTCAAGGAATCTTTTACAGTCTTTTAATACTTTTTCGGCTTCAGATCTACAGACCAATCTTTCTTCATATTCCGCCATGTTTTTAATACGGAGTATTCTTGAGATTCTGTTTGCATTTGTGTTTATTTCTTTACCACCGCCTTTAATTATCTTGAAAAGATTTACAGCATCCTCATGACTTTCTCCAGCATGGCGCTTGCCTAAGAAATACACACATATAGCATCGCATGCTGCAATGCAAGAATGAATGGCATTAATGGTAGCTGCATTCCATTCTTGAATAGCAAAGGAATTTTTTGCTGCATGGAAGCATTCTTCAGCCCGCTTAAGGTAATTGGTGTATAATGATTTTGCAACATCCCTAGTTCTGAATTTAAGAGCCATAATTTATCTTTTCTTTTCTGGAAAAATTTGAATACCCTTGTCAACTTCAGAGATAATCCTTAAATTTTTCTTTTGTTTCATTTCCTGTTCCGTTAAGATGTAAGGAGCTAATCTATTTCCATACACTTCAAAGCATACATTTGATAACTTCTCTATTGAAAATTCAAGCACTTCTTTGCTCCGCTTATTTTTAACCAAGATAAAGACATCTATATCACTGTTTGTGTTTTCTAAACCTTTCGCCACGGAGCCAAACAAAACAGCCCTTCTAATTAAAGTTTTAGGCAAATTTCTTAAGAGTGTATTTTTTAAGTCTTCTAGAGGTTCTTTGATAATCGAAACCCCCTTAATTAATACAGACAAAACTTTAAAAGCATAACTCTTGCTATTTACCTTCCATAGGTGAGCTTTTCCAATAGTAACAAAGTCTACGAAATTCATATCAGCGAGTTCTCGCATAGTTCTATTTACACTCATGTGAGAAATTTTTAAAATAGAGGCTATTTCTCTCTCACTCATAGAAGCTTCATGAGTTAGCAGAAATTTTATAATTTTTACCTTTGTTTTTGAGTTTAACACATCCAACAATGAGATATGAAATTTCATATATCCCTCCTTGTAACATATCTGTTACAAGTGTAACATATCTAAAAAATTTGTCAAGAGTTTCAAACATTAATATGACGTAGTTAGTGTTCAGGTATTTCCGCTAAGAAGCTCCCCCGATTTCATTGGGGACTCTTTCCTCCCTTTCGGGAGGACTCCAAAGGCGAAGCTTGCGCTTCGCCGCTACAGATTAGTATTTTACTTTTACGAGAAAAAGTCCATGGGCAGGAGCGGTCTGGGCACGTAATGTAGAGGCTTTCCCATTAAGCAATGCTCTTATGTATTCTGGCTCGATTTTCCCCTTTCCCACTTCAATCAGAGCTCCCACTATCCTTCTTACCATCTTGTAGAGGAAGTAATCGGCTTCGATCTGCAGGATATATAAGTTCTTTACCTTTTTAATCTTGAAATCTCTGACGGTGCATTGTTTGTTTTTTCTGCTCGAACCTGTGACAGAAAATGGAGAAAAGTCATATTTACCGACGAAATATTTACTGGCTTCTCTTATTTTCTTCCAGTGGAGAGACTCAGGGATATGCCAGGAGAATCTTCTCTCCAGTGCTGAGGGTAAGAGTTGTTTCAGAATGTGGTAGCGATATATTTTGCTCTTAGCACTATAGCGGGCATGAAAGCTATGGGGAACTATTCTAACCTCTTTTATAACGATATCCGAAGGAAGGAGACTGTTTAATGCTTTAATGAAGCTTTCGGTAGTTAATTTCTCATTTCTGGTTTTGAAGTTAGCAACCTGACTAAGAGCATGGACTCCAGAGTCTGTGCGGGCTGCACCTATCAGTTTTATCTTCTCCTCTAAGATTCTTTCCAGGACTTTCGTTATTTCTCCCTGAACTGTCGGTTTTCCCTTCTGGATTTGCCAGCCAAAGTAATCTGTTCCATCGTATTCAATGGTGAGTCGTATGTTTCGCATTCTATGATGTCACAAAATTATGAGAGCTACGGAGAAGACAGCAGTTATCAAAATTGTTAATAAGTCGGAATTTCTGAACTTTATGGCTTCCAGGTCTCCTCTGGGTTTATCCGGGTCGTAGGCTCGAGATTCCATGGCTAAAGCGAATTCATCAGCACGCCGGAAGAGGTTAACAAGGAGTGGCACGATAATGGGAATAATGGCCCGGATTCTTTTGATGGGATTCTTATGAGAAAAATCTGAGCCTCGAGACTTCTGTGCCTTAATCAGTTTATCTATCTCTTGGAAAAGTAAAGGGACAAACCGCAAGGATAGGGTCATCATCATAGCAATCTTATGTGAAGATATCCCCACTACTTTCAAAGGAGAAAGAAGAAATTCTAATCCCCCGGTCAATTTCTGGGGCGAGGTGGTGAGAGTAAGAAGGGAGGCAATGAGCATTAGAAAAATTAGCCTCAAAGCAATGAACGTTCCCAGAGATAAACCCTGCTCGGTAATCTTTAGTGGACCGAAGGAAGCAATTAGGGTTCCTGGAGTGAAAAGTAAATGGAGGAGGAAAGTAAACATGATAATCCAGAGTAAGGGCACAAGTCCTCTAAGGACGAACTTAATGGAGAGTCGTGCTATGAGAATTACGGTCAGCAAAAATATGGCCAGGAGAGAATAGCTCCACAGGTTCTTAAGAAGGAATATTGAAAGTGATATAATCAGAATGGCTATAATCTTTGTCCGTGGGTCGAGCCGGTGAATGGGAGAACTGGAAGGGATGTAGCGACCGATAGTGAGGTTATTTAAGAAGGACATTTAGGACCCCAGTATTTTTCTGTTAATCAATTCTTCCCCTATTTGAACTGCATTTAGAGCAGCCCCTTTGAGGAGGTTATCGCTTACTATCCACATATTGAGTCCATTGGATATCGACTGGTCCTCTCTAATGCGACCAACAAAAGTCTCATCGTTATCGGCAGCCTTTGTGGGTAATGGGTATTTTAGTTTACTGATGTCATCTACAACTACCACTCCTTCTGTTTTCTTTAAAATCTGGCGAGCTTCTTCAGGAGTAATTTTTCTCTCTGTCTCAATATTTACTGCTTCCGAGTGGCCACGAAAAACGGGTACCCGAACACAGGTGGCGGTGATGGCAATAGAGTCGTCTTCCATTATCTTCTTTGTCTCGTTGACCATCTTCATCTCTTCTTTCGTGTAGCCATTCTCCAGAAATACGTCGACCTGGGGAATGCAATTATAGGCAATCTGGTGGGGGAAAACCATTGGTTTTACTTTTTTTCCAGAGGCAATAGCACTAACCTGCTCTTCCAGTTCCACCACTGCCTTCTGGCCTGCGCCAGAGACCGCCTGATAGGTGGAGACAACAATCCTTTTAATTCTGGCTTTCCTGTGCAATGGAGCCAGGACAACTACCATTTGAATCGTTGAGCAGTTAGGATTGGCAATGATTTTTTTATCTTTAGATAAAGTATGGGAATTGACTTCCGGGACAACCAATGGCACTTCGGGATCCATCCTCCAGGCACTCGAGTTATCAATCACAAATACGCCTTCCTGAGCAGCAAGTGGGGCATACTCTTTGGAAATAGAGCCGCCAGCAGAAAAAAGTGCAATATCTAATCTGGCTTGGAGGCTCGGTTTTTCTCCTGAAGAGGAAACTTTAAATGAGGAGGGAGTCAGTTCTTCGACTACAATCTCTTTCCCTTTAAATTTTAGTGTTTTCCCCCGGGAACGCTCAGAAGCAAAGAGTCTTAAGTTAGCTACTGGAAAATTCTGTTTCTCCAGCATTCTAACCATTTCCCTGCCTACAAGCCCGGTTGCTCCTACTACACCCACATTATATTTTTTCATTTCCTAACTCACAATCTTCGGTCCAAGAAAAGGGGACAGGCTACTTTTTCTCATCCCATCCCTGCCCTTTTCCTAGCTAATATACTTGGCGATAAGGTCGCCAACCTCAGATGTGGACAGGCCCATCTTTCCAGCACTCAAGCCTTTTATCTTCCCAGAAACAAGGGCCTTCCGGACAGCTCCATCGATTAACTTTGCTCCCGCCTCCTCGCCCAAATTTTCCAAAAGCATCTGTCCGGCAACTATGGTGGCAATAGGATTTATTACATTCTTACCTGTATATTTTGGAGCACTTCCATGAATGGGTTCAAACATGCTTACACCTTCAGGGTTGATATTTCCTCCGGCTGCCACTCCCATACCGCCCTGAATCATTGCTCCCAGGTCAGTTATGATGTCCCCAAACATATTGCAAGTGACAATAGTATCAAACCACTCAGGATTTTTAACGAACCACATACAACAGGCATCAACATATGCATGGTCTTTCTCCACATCGGGATATTCTTCGCCCACTTTATAGAATACCCTCTGCCAGAGGTCATGAGCAAATGTCAGAACATTCGCCTTATCTACAAGAGTTAACTTCATCTTCTTTTTTCTTTTCCTTGTTAATTCAAATGCATACCTGATGCACCTTTCCACGCCCTTTCTGGTATTGACCATCTCTTGCACGGCAACTTCTTCCGGCGAGTCCTTTTTCTCAATCCTGCCAATGCCTAAATAAAGACCCTCTGTGTTTTCCCTCACCACCATGAAATCTATATCCTCTGGCTTTTTATCTTTAAGTGGAGTAAGAACCCCGGGATAGAGAATAACTGGCCTGAGGTTGATATACTGGTCGAGCTCAAAGCGTACTCTCAGTAGAAGTCCTTTCTCTAATATGCCTGGCTTTACCTGGGGATGCCCAACTGCTCCTAAATATATGGCATCGAGTTGCTTCATCTCTTCTAATGCAGAATCGGGAAGGACTTCCCCTGTTTTCAAATACCTCTCGCCACCAAAATCATAAGTTACAGTTTCGTATTTAAACCCTGTTTTTTTTGAAACAGCATCTATAACCTTGAGCCCTTCTTTAATAATTTCCGGACCTACTCCATCTCCCGGAATAACTCCAATCTTATACACCTAAACCCCCTAACTTTCCTGACTCTTTGACTTCTTTTTTACATATCTCATTAAGCCGCCAGCAATAATTATCTCTTGAATAAATTCTGGAAAAGGCTGTACTTTATAATTTTCCTTCTTAGAGAGATTAGTTATTCTTCCTTTACTTAAATCGATTAAAATCTCATCTCCAGAATCGATTCTCTTCGACGCCCTCTTACTTTCCAGAATGGGAAGTCCAATATTGATAGCATTGCGATAGAAAATGCGGGCAAAAGACTCTGCTATTACACAGGAAATGCCAGCTCCTTTAATAGCTAAAGGAGCATGTTCGCGGGACGAGCCACAACCGAAGTTCTTTCCTGCCACTATACAATGTCCTGTAACTGAGGGACGACCCAATTTTCCTACGAACTCCTCATCAACCCCTTCCATACAATGTCTCGCTAACTCTTTAGGGTCGTAAGTGTTTAAGTATCTTGCAGGAATAATATCATCTGTATTGATATTATCCCCGAATTTATGGGCTTTTGTTTTAATTTCCATTTCAATTTAAATTTATCAACACTTGTTCTAAAATTAATACGAAATCAATGCCATTCTGTGTAAAGGTTTGTTGATTCCTTAAACGGGTGATTTTCAATATAGCGTGCCTTTTCTAAGAAATCAGCTCCATTTCTAATTACATGGTCATAGAAACCACGTTGCCATACGCGTCCGCGTAGGGGTGGGGTTCCATCCCCACCCGACCGTCTAAGGAAGTGATAAACGGTTTCCTTTATGTCACCAATCCAATTACTGAGAATTACTCTCTTATTTTCCGGGAGCGTTAAAAGTAAATGAAGGTGATCGAAAGCAATGGCTGAAGCGTGTAAAGTAACTTTTGACCTTTGAGCAATATGATGAAGAATTTTCATAACCGTATTCTTCGTATTTTCCTTGTCAAACAGTCTCCACTTTCGATAGCTGCAAATAGTTACAAAATATGGTCCTTGGTTGCTATAATCATAGTTTCTCAGACGGAGAGAATTTTTTCTTTTCAAATACATTTTTTATGGGCGACCATGGAAGGTCGCCCCTACGCGTTTTATTCAAATGTGGATAAACCTATTTTTATAATGCTTCGGGGCTGGTAATTTTTCCAGCAATAGCTGAGGCTGCAGCAATTGCAGGATTGGATAGGTAGATTTGGGCTTTGGGATGTCCCATCCGACCAGCAAAATTCCTGTTTGTAGTGGCTATAGCCTTTTCACCTTCAGCCAATACTCCCATATGACCACCAAGACAGGGACCACATGTGGGAGTAGAAACTACTGCTCCTGCATCAATAAATGTCTCCAGCAGACCCTCACTCAATGCCTCCCGATAGACCTTCTGGGTAGCAGGAATTATTATTAACCTCACTCGTGGATGAACCTTTCTTCCCTTTAAAACTTGCGCACTTATTCTAAGGTCTTCGATTCTTCCATTGGTGCAAGAGCCGATAACTACTTGGTCAATAT
>JABUBO010000221.1_pt1 | contig 17442 bp, 6 predicted proteins | sample 7240361 | NCBI WGS metagenome assembly JABUBO01 (sample SAMN07256346, study PRJNA390944) | subsurface metagenome | isolation source: Methane hydrate marine sediment | place: Pacific Ocean: Eastern North Pacific, ODP site
ATGAATGCTTTACCAAACCCGATACTTACCAGTTCAGATGCAGACAACATTTTCTGTGCAGGTACCAGTGTAACATTTGCTGCCGGAGGCGGAACGAGTTATAACTTCAGGGTAGGAGGTGTAAGTGTCCAGAGCGGTGCATCGGCTACCTACACTACCAGTTCATTAAGCAATAATCAGGTAGTAGATGTAATAGTCACCAACGCCAATGGATGTACAGCCACTTCAACAGGCATAACAAATACTGTCAATGCATTACCAGCAGCGAATGCCGGAACAGGTGGCAGTGAGTGTGATCTGAACTTCAAATTTAACGCATTAGCAAGTATTGGTACGGGTACCTGGACTTTAACCTCAGGTACTGGAACAGCAACATTTGCTCCGGATGCAAATACCGCCACCGCCACAGTTACAGTATCAGAATATGGCACTTATACCTTCACATGGACTGAAGTAAGTGGTATTTGTTCCAATAGTTCGACTATCGCAGTAAACTTCTACCAGCAACCTGTTGCCAATGCAGGAACAGGTGGTAATAACTGCGGCCTGAGATTTAACCTGCTGGCCACTCCAAGTTATGGAGTTGGCACATGGACCATTACCAGCGGACCGGGCAATGCAACCTTTAGCCCCGACCAGAATACACCAAACGCGAGTGTAGTGATTGATGCTTTTGGCACTTATGAGCTTACCTGGACTGAGGTTGACGGAACCTGCTCTGACCACGACTCCATCGTTATTACATTTTTTGAGATACCTGTTGCCAATGCAGGAACCGGAGGAGAAGAATGTGATATGGATTTTGCCCTTAATGCCATCCCGGGCAACGGAACAGGCACATGGACTCTGACATCCGGCCCTGGAAATGCAACTTTCACTCCTGATCAAAATCAACCCGATGCCACAGTTACTGTTGACCAGTATGGTACTTATGATTTTGTCTGGACTGAGGTTAATGTTACCTGCCAGTCTATAGATATGGTGAGAGTAGTATTTCATGCTTTACCACCAGTTTCAGCCGGGAGGGATACTATTATCTGTAAAGACGAATCTGTTCAGCTCCAGGCAAATGGAGAAGGAATCTTCCTTTGGGAACCTGCTGCAATGGTAAATGATCCCAATATATCTGACCCGGATGCTACTCTCGACTCTACTACCATATTTAAGGTTACTCTGACCGATCAGTATGGATGTATTAATTCAGATGAGGTTGAAGTAGCGGTTTGGGAGCAGCCTGTAGCCAATGCTGGTCCGGATCAGGTTCTGGAGAATCTGTTTGGAACAACCATGGAAGCCGAACTAGGCATTAACGAAACAGGTACCTGGTCTGTCTTTAGCGGGACAGGTGAATTCTTTGACAGTACCTACCCGGCAACGACAGTAAGTAACCTGTCTCTAAACGAAAATGGTTTAATATGGACAGTTACCAATGAAGTGTGCCCGGTATCATCCGACACTGTTTTTATTACTGTCAATAACCTGGTTATACCTACACTGATCACCCCGAATATGGATGGCAGGAATGATTATTTTGTGTTAAGAGGAATTGAAACTCTTGGAAAAACGGAACTTATTATTTTTGACAGAAGAGGAGCTCAGGTTTATAAAAATAGTAACTATGATAATGGATGGGATGGAGTTGACTATAATGGGAATCCTCTCCCGGATGATACATATTTCTTTATTATGAAAACAGGAAATGGGAAATCTATTGGTGGATACATTGTAATACGGCGATAAAATGAAAAGGATTATTGAAACACTTTTTTTTCTGCTGATTCCTTTGAGCGTTTTCGGGCAAATTACACCCGTTACTGGTCAATATGTGCTGAATCCGCTAACTATAAATCCTGCATTTGCCGGTGGCAGAGGAGCTCTTAATATTGCTACTTTCTACAGGAAACAATGGGTAGGAGTAAAGGGGACTCCTGAAACCCTGACATTTAGTATTGATGCCCTATTTAGTGACCAGAAAATCGGTTTAGGACTTATTATTGTGAGCGACAAGATCGGAGTTACCAAAGAGAACCAGTTCAATATCAACTATGCATATAAGATAAATATGGGAGAAAGTATTCTTTCATTTGGCCTTGGAGCCGGAGTGATTGTTACCAATACTGCTTTTTCAGATTTGATTGTTATTGATCCGGGTGATGAAATCTATTTTACTGATTCACGCATTTTCGTTGTTCCGAATTTTAGTTTTGGAATTCATTATTCCTTTCATAATTATTTTGCCGGGGTTTCAATACCAAGATTTTTAAGTTACAGATTTGATTTTGACAGGAACAAATATTTCTTAAATAATGATCAAAGCAATCACAGTTATATATTAAATTCTGGTTATATTTTTGAAATAGGTCCAAGATTTAAGTTCTTTCCCTCTACTCTTTTCAGATATTCTGCGGTTTCTACGGTGGAGAAATTTCAGTACGATATTAATACCCATTTCTGTTTTTTTGATAGGTTCTGGCTGGGAGCTTCTTATCGGAATAATCGTTCTTTTGCAGGATTGTTTCAATTTCAACCAAACAATCAATTAAGAATCGCCTACACATATGATTTTGGTATCAGCAAACTGGGAAGGTACAGTAATGGCTCACATGAAATAATGCTCAGGTATGAGTTCCGTTATAAAGTAGATGCTTTGAGTCCTCTGATTTTTTAAAGAATCGAAAATGAGAATAAAACTGACAATTCTGGTTTCTTTTATTTTTCTGATCCATTCATATATTAGTGGACAGCCACAAACCTATACCGTTAATAAGGCTTCGCTCAGCTCGGATAAATATGATGAATTCTCACCGGTTTATTATAAGAACGGTATAGTTTTCTGTACCAACAGAAACAAAATTCTGTTTTTTAATTATTCTAATTCTGAAAATAAGGGACAATTTAAGATCAACTATATCGACACAATAGGCAATGTTAAATGGAGAAAATCGAGGTTATTATCAAGAAATTTGAAGACAAAGTTTAATGACGGACCAGTAACCTTCAACAGCACCGGTGATACGATTTATTATTCCAGGAATCTGAAAACTGATGGTAAATTAAGAGTTCTTTCGGGTTTGAGGAATAAACTGGGAGTTTTTAATGCAGTATTTGATGGTAAAAGATGGATCAAAATCAGGGAGTTCAGATTCAATAATGAATGGTATAATATTACTACTCCTTTTCTTGCTCCGGATGGAACTAAACTTTTTTTTGCCTCAGATAAACCGGGTGGTTTTGGTGGTTCTGACCTTTACTACTGCCAATGGAAAAACGATTACTGGGATAATCCGGTAAATCTTGGTCATGTTATTAATACCAAGGGGAATGAAGCCTATCCTTTTATTAATCCCGCAGGAGAACTATACTTCTCTTCCGACGGACATCCCGGTATTGGTGGAAAGGATATTTTCTTTTCAAAATATGCTGATACAGCATGGCTTGTTCCCGTCCGGCTCGATTCTCCAATAAACTCAAAGGATGATGATTTTGGGATTATTACTGATTCAACAATGAGTGAGGGCTTTTTCTCCTCAAACAGGGGTAAATCAATTGATATATATCACTTTAAGACGATTTTTCCCCAGATATTCTATTGCGAAAATCAAAGAACTAACCAATATTGTTTCAAGTTTAGCGATGATGGATCTATTGATATAGATACTATAAAACTTCAGTATGAGTGGGACTTTGGAGATGGGAGCAAAGCAACAGGACCGGAAGTAGAACACTGTTTTCCGAGACCGGGCAATTATTCAGTAAAACAGAATATTATTGAAAAGAGAACAGGAAGAACTTTCTTTACAAAATTATCAAATGATCTGGAATTAAGAGATGTTGAACAGCCTTATATTACTTGTCCTGACCTGGCAGTTACAGGAGACTCAATAAATTTTGACGGACTAAAATCAAATCTTCCCGGATATGAAATACTGACTTATTCATGGGATTTTGGCGATGGAGAAAAGGCAAATGGTGGTGCTGTATCACATTCTTATAAAGGGCAGGGAGAATTTATAGTAAAACTTGGGTTAACTGTAAAGCTTGAAAGCACCCGCATAATTCAGAAAGACGGAATCTCGAGAAGAATAACTATATGCAAAGATTCCCTGGAAATGCTTTTCTTTAAAACTTCAATGAACGGAACAAACGCAGAATTAGTTGAAGTAAGCAGCTACGACCATGCAGTTGTTAAGACGACCTATTCTGCTGCGGAAGAACTCCGGAAGGAAGCTGTTTTCCATGTAGAGATTTTATCATCAGATAATAAGTTGGATTTAAATAGCAATATATTCAAAAATGTTCCAAAGAAGTATTTAGTTAAGGAAGTCTATAATCCGGATTCAAAAACCTATAGTTATATTATTGATCAGCAAATAAGCCTGATGGCAACATACACTGCATACAGGGAGCTAATTGGTTCTGGTTTTAAAGAAACACGAACAAAAATTAAGGTATTAAGAGATCCGGCAGCCAAGGAACTGAATAGCCTTAAAAAGATATTTGGTGTCTCAACTGATTCTTATTTTGATGCTAATAACCTGCTTACTTCCACTGCCTATCTTTTCCTAGATAATCTTGTCAGAATAATGAACAAATATCCCGATAGCAGGCTTGAAATTGGTGTACATACAGACAATAACGGTTCAACTCAAAATAAGCTCAAAATATCTCAAAGATATGTCCGAACCATTGTTGACTATTTGACAATTAGGGGTATAGATAGTAAAAGACTAATTGCAAAGAGTTTTGGCGGATCCAGGCCTATCGCTCCCAATTTTCATGAAAATTACAGAAAATTAAACCGGCGTGTAGATTTCACTATTACCAGGGAGTGAGCTGGAGTTTTGAGTTAACTATCGTCGTGTAACTCAATTTTGATATAGCATAAAAAGTTAGCAGTCCCGAATTTCTTAGAGGCTATGCCTCTTTAGAAATTCGAGGATCCTCGAAAAACTTTGCAAATTGAAAATTTGCTGTTTTTCGGGATTGGCAAAGGGCAGTTAGCAAATGGAAATTAGTAAAATGCAATTGGCAATAGGCAGTTGGCAAAAGACAACCCGGAACTTAGCACTCGATCTATTTTGCGCAACACGGAACTCGGAACCCTGCACATGAACCTTGAACCCGGAACGTGAAACTTTGAACTTGGAATCTGGAACTCGGTACAAAGTCCCCGGCACTCCAAAATCTTTTCAATAGGGAATCAAAATAAACCAATAATAGACAATCCTAATAGTCTCACGAATTGTTTTCAGAACTTTATAGCTCCTTGGAGTGTGGGCATTGTAATCCGGAAGTGAAATTACCCCGATGTCATATTTTTTATCCAGGATTTTATTATAAGTCATCCATGTCCGTCTGGCATGAGTTCCCATACTTACAATATTTATTCCTTTTACCTTCAAATCTGTCGTTTTGAGCCAGTCACGGAATGCTAAAGCGCTTGTAAGAGTTTTGTTAATCTTAACCCTCTTACTTTCAATGGCCTTAATTATTGAAGAGTCGATACCAAGTGATATGAGTCTGTTTCTGGCCAATTCTGCATACGAAGCAAAGTTGTTGGTAATCCTTCTCGTACCATCCAGGGTTCCAATATCATATTCGGAGTTTTTTTGATACGGTATTTTAATCTTTTGATCAATAGTTATCCCTTTGATATACAAATTTCTGTCTCCATATTCACCGATTCCGTCATTGATGAACTGAACCATTATAGAATCAATAGTTGTCAGATTACCTTTCCAGCTAACCGAGTATTTTCTTTTCTTTTTTTCAGCCTGGAAATTGCCAACAAGTGAGTCATCAATAAATATATTAAACCGGGAAGCATTCTCTCCACCTAACTCACTAAATGCATCAACTTCAATTTTATGAACAGATATATTATTATCCGATAAATTTTCTCTTTGAGGATAAAAGATCAGATATCCGTTCATGGCAACCATATAATATTCATGTGAAATGAGACCAATACCAGTGGTAATAATTTGATTATATCCCTTATTCATAAATTCATGATAAGCCATTTCAATAGCATATGGTGGGAGCCAGCCTTCAACTATGAGGATATTTGCATCTACTCTGGTTGTTGCAGAGAGATGATCTGACAGGGAATAGATAATTGGAAGACCGAATATGCCTGATACTACTATGAAAACCGTAAGAAGAATTATTATTGTTTTTTTTCTCAAATGTTTTAACATAAAAAAAGGTTTTGCCTGCAAAGATATAGAAAAGTGACTAAAGTGAACCAAAGTTGGCAGTCCCGAATTTCTTAGAGGCTATGCCTCTTTAGAAATTCGAGGATCCTCGAAAAACTTCGCAAATTGAAAATTTGCTGTTTTTCGGGATTGGTAAAGGGCAGTTGGCAAATGGAAATTAGTAAAATGCAATTGGCAATAGGCAGTTGGCAAAAGACAACCCGGAACTCAGCACTCGATCTATTTTGCGCAACACGGAACTCGGAACCCTGCACATGAACCTTGAACCCGGAACATGGAACCTGGAACCTTGCACCCAGCACTTTTTAAATAACTATAATCATAAATTCTAAAAATGATAAAGAATAGCAATAAAGATGGATCTTACTTAATAGATAGTTTCTCTGAAAATAAGGATTCTGAAGTAAACAGGCTAAAGTATCAGGTTGACCTTTTTTACCAGAGAGAATTTGCTTTATATAAAAAGATTGGATTAAAAGATGGAATGAAGATAATCGAGTGTGGGAGCGGCCCTGGTTTCCTGATTGGTAATATTGCTAAAGACCTGCCCCAATGTAATGCCACAGCTCTTGAAATAGATACCTTTCTGGTTGAGCAATTAAAGAAGAATTCTAATACTAATGGTAAGAAGTTATTTGAAGTAAAGCAAGCATCAATTTATGATACAGAATTACCGGAAAACTATTTTGATTTTGCTTTAGCCCGTTTGGTAATTGAACATTTGAATGATCCTGCAAGAGCAATTTCTGAAGTCAGGAGGATACTGAAACCTGAAGGCAAGTTGGTTATTATAAGTAACGATTTTGCATATCATCTGTTAACTGATCCGCCCATCCCGGAACTGGATGAGATGTATAATGCTTATATAAAATCAAGATTCAGTGAAGGCGGAAATCCTTTAGTAGCCAGACAATTACCTGTCTTAATGCGAAAAGAGAAATTTGATGATATTAGCATGGATGTTATTTGTGTGCATAATGAACTTGAAGGAGATAAATCATTCTTAAAAGCAGAAAATGTTAATATTTCAAAAAGTCTGGTTAAAGGTGGCTTCCTGAAAAAAGAGACACTGGAATCTTTAATTGAGAATTGGTATAAAATGTTGCAACAGCCCGATCATGTTATTTTCAGGCAACTTTTTGCCGTAAGCGGAGTAAAGGATGCCAACATGGAGAATAATAATGATAGTATTAATGAAATTGATTTATGCCGGCCAGAAAATCAGTCTTTGAACATTGATGATTTAACAGGTTTGACATCTGCAGACCAGGGGAATAGAATAGGCTCCTATATTATAGACAGAGTGAAAAAAATAATGGAACAGCCGCAAATGGATATCAATACTGATACAAAACTAAATGATATTGACATTGATTCTATTGCCGCTGCAGAATTAAGCAGTATTGTGAAGTCAGATTTTAATACCAACATCGGTATTTCAGATATTCTTCAGAGGTATTCAATCAGAGAAATAACAGATCAGATATTAAATAATCTTAACTCTGCTCCTCTGAATAATACAGAAGATTTTGAGCCTGATGCAGAAAACAGGTGGCTAGAGGGCCAATTATGAGAAAGGATCTTGATAACTTTTTTCCAAAGCAGTTGCAGCTTTGGATGGAAGGAGATATTCTAAAATATAAAGTTAAGGAGAAGGAACTTCATCCATCAAAAATTGATTTATTAAAATCAAATAAAGAATTTTTTAAAGGGATATTAAAGGATACTAAATCCAAAAATATTAAAGTATTACCGCTGGCCCAAAACCAAAAAGCCCTCTGTTTTTTACATTCTGTAAATCCTGGTGCAGTTTCTTATAATATATCACTGGCAGCTGAATTGCTTAATCCAATTAATATTGAGGCCTTCAAACGTGCTTTTTCATACCTGACATCAAGACATCCATTGTTACGGACAATATTTGCCAATCTTCCCGGAAGTGACAGCATCCCATTTCAGATAGTTTTAGACGAAATTAGTGTGGGAGTTGAGCAGATAGATGGCATAAATCTTTCTAATGAGCAGATAAAAAATCTTTTAAATGAAAAATACAGGGTACCGTTCAATCTTGAGACTGGTCCTCTTTTCAGGATAACCATTGTTAATACAACGAACTCTACAATCCTGAGCTTTAATTTTCACCATATTATCTGTGATGCAATTTCACTAAGGAATCTTTTAAAAGAGTTCATAGATATTTATGATTCGTTAATTCAAAATAGAAATTTAAGTCTGGCTAATTCTTCCTCTGACTATAGCAATTTTATTTTTGATCAAATGGAGTTCTTAAATAGCGAAACGGGTGAAAGTCAGATTAATTATTGGGAGAAACACCTTACAGGCAAACAGTTTATCCTCAACCTGCCTACAAAGTTTGAGCGCCCCCCTCTTCATCAATTCAATGGAAGTACTTTTCTCTTTAAGATTGAAGGGACCAGGTTCCATGATCTGAGGTTGATGGCAAAGAATAACAACACAACCTTTAACGTACTGTTATTATCAGTATTTGAGTTTTTTATATCTAAGATATCGGGGCAGAAAGAGTTTTGTGTGGGATTACCTGCTGCAGCTCGCATAAACAAAGATTATGAAGATATATTTGGATATTTCATCAACCTTCTTCCTTTGGGGTGCTCCCTTAACAGTCAGAAATCTTTCATAGATTTCTTAGATAAAAACAAGATCAATTTTTACGAGAGTCTTGAAAATCAAGGAGTACCATTCCCTATTATAGTTGAAAGACTTGCTCCTAAACGAGATTTGTCATGGACTCCGATTTTTCAGGTGATCTTCAACTACCTAAATAAAAAATCTCTTGATCCTCTGTTGCATTTCCTTGGTGATTCTGAAACCCAGGAATATTCATCATGGGGATCATTATCAGTTAAGCCTTATGAGATTTTTGACCAGGAAGGACAGGTAGATCTGACAATGGAGATAATTGATGACGATAACGAACTTTTGTGCGCTCTAAAATATAACACAGATCTTTTTGATAATGATACTATAATCCATTTTAGCGAAGAGTTTATAAAGATTATTGATCTGCTTATTAATGATTCTGATCTTAAACCGCTATGGCTATCAGATGAATCCATTGAAAAATCAGAAAAACCTGTTCTTAATGTTAATATAACAGGAACATTTACTGTTGAACCTGTCAAACCCTATCTGGAATACTGGCTTGAGAAATTCAATGTTACATATTCTATAAAATTTCCTGGATACAACCAGGTTTTTTCTCAATTATTAAATCCCGGAAGTGACTTTAATTTAAACCGGGATGGCTATAATATTCTTCTGGTTAGATTTGAAGATTGGATAATGGACAAAAGATCTCAGAAATCAGATCCGGACTTTATTACTAAAATTGATGAATTTGAGAATGCGTTATCATTTGCTTTACAGATAAATTCAGGTGGAAAGTATATTCTGGCACTTTGTCCTCCATCACCTTTGATTTTAAATAATACGATCCTTTCTGAAATTATAGATGAAACTGAGAAAAGGATCTCTTCTTTCCTGAAGACAAAATCAAATGTGTTGTTATTAAAATCAGGAGAACTCCTTGATACGTATGATGTTTATGATTATTATGATGAGATGGGAGAAGAGGCAGGTCATATACCATTTTCAGATGAGTTTTTCATCTCTTTATCAACTATTATTGCAAGAAAGATACATGTATTTTTGAGTTCCCCTTTTAAGGCTATTGCAGTCGATTGTGACAATACCATATGGAAAGGTGTTGTTGCAGAAGATGGACCAATGGGTGTTAAGATCGGGCCAGAAGAGAAAGAATTACAGGAGTTTCTGATTGAACAATCTGAATCCGGTATCCTGATATGTTTATGCAGTAAGAACAGGGAAGAGGATGTATTCGAAGTATTTGAGAAGAACAATCAGATGATCCTGAAGAAAACACATGTTGCTTTTCACAAGATTAACTGGAACCCTAAATCAGAAAACCTGATACAGCTTGCTAAAGATATTAATATCGGGCTCGATAGTTTTGTCTTCCTTGATGACAGCCCTATGGAGTGTGCAGAAGTGAGGAATAATGCTCAGGATGTTCTTACAATTCAATTGCCGGGAGATGGATTTAGTAAGAAGCAATTAAGAAACTCATGGATTTTCGATAGGTTAAGTATAACTGAGGAAGATCGTAAAAGATCTGAAAAATACAAAGAGGAAGCTGTACGCAGCAATTTCAAAGCCTCAGCCAAATCATACCATGAATTCATTAAGGGATTAAATCTTAAAATAGATATAAAACCATTTCGGGAGGAAAATATTCCCCGAATATCACAGCTGACATACAGAACAAACCAATTCAATTTCACAACACTAAGAAAGAGCGAAGGAGAAATTTTCAATATTTCCAATGACAAAAATTATGAAAGTTTTCAGGTTACCCTCTCAGACCGGTTTGGTGATTATGGTCTTATTGGTGTTATAATTGTGAATAAATTCAAAGGGTATTCTGTGGAAACATTTTTGTTAAGTTGCCGGGTGCTTGGAAAAGGTGTGGAACATTTCTTAATATCATATTTAGGTGAAAGAGCTAAGCTTAATAATTCAGATTACTTAACTATAAACTTCAGTAAAACCACAAAGAATATACCTACCGGAGATTTTCTGATATCAAATTTTGGCGATCTTGATTCTGGTAATCTTGACAATATGACTTTTAATATTCCGTATGAAAGAGCAGCCGGATTTGCATTTGATCCTGAAAGTAATCTTTCAAATCAGGAAATTCCTGAAGAGGAGAAAGCAAAAGCTATTACGGAAAATATAACATACCGGGACAGGAATGACTTTTATTTTCAGATTCTTGACAAATTTATTTCCTTTGAAGGCATCGTCGCAGAGCTGAATAAAAGTACTTTCGTCAGTCTTGCAGAGAGCACAGGAAGATCAGTAGGCCATAGACAGACTGAAATTAACGTTATGTCTGTATGGCAGCAGCTTTTAAAAAGGGATGATTTTAACAACACCGATAATTTTTTCAATATTGGAGGCCATTCAGTATTGATACCCCAGATTGTCATCAAACTCTATAAACAATTCAATATAAAAATTAATATTGTTGATATTTTCCAATATCCAACAGTAAGGAAACTGTCGGCATTTATCGACGGTAGTAACATTGAAGAGGTTCACAAGATGACTCCGGAAGAGAGCATGGTCTCCCGGGCAACAACAAAAAGTGATATTGCAGTTATTGGCATGGCCTGTAGGTTTCCGGGAGCAAAGAACCTGAATGAATATTGGAATAATCTCATTGAAGGCAAAGAAACTATAAAGCATTTCACTGATGATGAACTTTCTAAATTTGAGATTAATTATAATGATCTGAAGAACAATCCCGACTATGTCAAAGCCAGAGGTGTCTTAGAGGATATTGATAAATTTGATGCCGGATTTTTCGAAATGACCCCTAAGGAAGCCACTTTAACGGATCCACAACACAGAGTATGGCTTGAAAATGCTTGGGATGCCTTTGAAAATGCAGGCTGTAATCCTATAAATTTTCCGGGAGCTGTTGGTGTATTTGCTGGAGGTTTTATTAATACATATCTTTTTAATAACATACTACGAGATCCGGTTAAACTGGGAAATTACATCCGGATGCGTACCACAGAATCATTAGAGATACTGACAGGAAACGATATTGCCCATATTCCTACTAAAACAGCATATAAGTTCAACCTGAGGGGGCCTGCAATAAATGTCCAGACGGCTTGTTCTACTTCACTGGTTGCTATATCACAAGCATGCAAGAGCTTATTCAGTTACGAATCAGATATCTGCCTGGCAGGAGGAGTTTTTATTATGGTTCCACAGGAAATGGGTTATATTTATCAGGAAGGTGCAATAACTTCTCCTGACGGTTCTTGTCGCCCATTTGATGCTAAAGGGAAAGGTACTGTCTTCAGCAATGGTGTTGGAGCTGTTATTCTAAAGAGACTGGATGATGCTATTCGTGACAGGGATAATATATATGCAATTGTTAAAGGCTGGGCTATTAATAATGATGGTAAAAATAAAATCAGTTATTTAGCTCCAAGTATTGACGGACAGGCAGAGGTAATTATGATGGCTCAGTCATCTGCTGAAATATCTCCGGAACAAATAAGTTACATAGAAGCTCATGGAACCGCCACACAGTTGGGTGATCCTATTAAAATCGCTGCATTGAATAAGACTTTCTCAAAAGGAACAGATAAAAAGCAGTTCTGTGGAATCGGATCAGTTAAAAGTAATATTGGGCGTACTGATGCAGCTGCTGGAGTAGCATCTTTTATAAAAACATCTCTGGCTGCATACCACCGGGTAATCCCTCCTTCAATACATTTTTCAAATCCAAATAAGCTTATAAAATTTGAAGATACACCATTTTTTATCCAGAGTGAACTTAAAGAATGGAATGACGAGAAACCATTAATTATGGGGGTTAGTTCTTTTGGCATTGGAGGAACTAATGCTCATGTTATAGTAAAAGAACCACCCAGAATTGAAAAAACACCTGCTTTGCCATCAGAATGGCCGGAACTGCTTCTTCTATCGGCGAAAACAGAATATTCTCTGAACAAGAGAATACAGGACTTGATCGAATTTATGAAAACCAATCCGAATTTAAATTTACATGATGTTGTCTATACACTGGGAACAGGCAGAAACCATATGTTGCATAGAAGTTTTCTTGTAACCTCCGGTTTGGAGGAAATATTATCAGGAAAGAGCAATTTTACAGATGGTATACAGAATAATCTGGTTTCAGGAATTGCATTTATGTTTCCAGGGCAAGGGGCACAGTATGTTGGGATGGGAAGAGATCTGTACAATACAAACAGACTCTTCAGGCAAATTCTGGATGAGTGTATTGAAATTGTCAAATCTGAAACCGGGCAAGATCTTAAAAAGATATTATTTGAAATCAATAACAGTGAGGATGCTGATCGAAAACTAGCCAGCACTGAAATGACCCAACCAGCACTTTTTATTATCGAATATGCATTAGCTAAAGTATTGGAGCAAATTAATATTAAACCGGATTATCTGATTGGTCATAGTATTGGTGAATATACAGCAGCCTGTGTTGCCGGAGTTTTTGATTTGCATACAGCCTTAAGAATTGTAATTAAAAAAGGGCAATTAATGCAAAGAATGCCTTCCGGTAAAATGCTGGCCGTACGGACAAGTTCTGAAAAACTCAGGAGCCTGAATAGCACATATTTTGAAATTGCCGGAGATAATTCTCCAGCTTCCTGTTCAATTTCTTTCAAAACGGAGAATAAAAGACAGGTTGAGCACTTTTTAGCCAGTAACGGAATTACATATATTGGTCTGAATACATCTCATGCTTTTCATTCCGAAGCGTTTGATCCCATTATATCTGAGTTTAGTGTGTATGTTAATCAATTCACTTTAAAGACTCCTGAATTACCATTCATATCTTGTTTAACAGGTAAATTTATTACCGACGAAGAGGCAGTTTCCGGAGCTTACTGGGCTAAACAATTAAGAAATACTGTCCTATTTCGACAGGGTATTTCTACCATTGCAAAAACCGAAGATGTCATTTTCCTTGAGGTAGGTCCTGAGACTCATCTGAGTTCTCTTGTCAGACATAATGAAGATCTGGTCAATAAAAACTCAATAATTTCCACTTTAGGGAAATTCGACCATATTGATGAACGGTATAAAATATTAACTGCATTGGGTAATATGTTTACCCTCGGGGTCAACATTGATGTTGAAGCTCTTATGAAAGACGCCAGACCGGGTAAGATTAGTTTGCCCACATATCCTTATGAACGAAAACGCCATTGGATAGATTTCGAACTAGCGAAGGATTTTGATAAACTCAGCTCTTCATCTAAATTATTGAAAGGATCTTCAGAGATTAATGATGGCAAAATTGATGAAAAAGTATCAACTCTTGAAAATACTGATAAAGTTACCATGAGGGAGCACGACTTAAAGGTATTTACTCATACTGAACAGATAATTTTTAATATCCGGAGTGAAGCTTTTATGAATAAGGATATATCACTTATGGATAATTTCTTTGAAATTGGAGGGGACTCCCTTCTTGCAATAACTGTCATGTCAAAGATTAAATCTGCTTTCAAGGTAGATTTATCATTAAGAGTATTTATTGACAGCCCTATAATAAAAGATCTGGCAGAAAAAGTGGATGCAGTAAAATAGATACCCGCTAACCAATTCATAAAGGGAACCTAATAATACTAAAAACATAAACTGTGACCGGAGAAATTTGAAGGAAAAATGAAATTTACTCAGGCATAGAATAAAAGAAGTCAATATAATGAAGAACATATTATATCTAATTTAACCTAACTTCGTAAGTAAGTTGTCTAAGGAAGTGGAGTATTTAAATATTTGATGACAGAATTTTTAATATAATAAAATATGGAAATCGTTAATTTTGAACCAAAGCATTATAAAGAGCTGTTAGCTTTTTCGAAAAAATCATGGCCTCAAAAGTCGGAAGAATATCTTAAATTTCGGTTATTCCAAATTCCCGAGCAGGTTGAGGATAACAGAAACAACTTACTGGTTATGAATGATGAGGGTAAAATCGTAGGTTGCACTCTATATTTCCCAACCAAAGCAAGAATAACCGGGAAAGGGGAGAAGATATTCTGGGGTCACGACATGATTGTTGAAGAGCATTACAGAGGAGCTGCAGGTTTGCTTCTGATAATAGAAATGTGTAATAATAAATCAGCATTTGGATTTGGCACGACAGATATAAATCTCAAGATACAAAAGGAATTGGGAACAAAATTTATAGGTGTAGCAAAACATTATCTTATTTTTAATTTTTGGTCATATAAGCTGCTATTACTCAAATTAAAGCTGATCGGGACAACCGAGCCGTACAAATATAACTTCCCGGATAAACTTAAGGTCGGAAAGTATACATTCAATAGAATATCAAGTGTAAACGAGTTAAACATTCCGACTAACGGTTATTGGAGTGATTCCAGCTTAGATATAGATTTTGTCAGGGATGAACATTTTTTGAGAAACAGGTTTTTTGAGAATTTTACAAAGTACTACTTCTACAGTTTAGAGCTGGATAATTCGTCTAAAACTGATGAATGTTACTTCGTTGTCAGACCTGCAATCGAAAGTGGATTTTTAGTTCTTTCAATTGTAGATTTCAGGTTCAACTTCAAAAAGTATGAACAATATAAATTGATACTTAAAGCAGCAGCCAGGCTGGGAAGGCGCAATAGGTTTCCGCTTGTATCATTGAGAACATCTGTTGAATATAGGAGATTTAATTTATATCCTCTGATTTTCAGAACAGATTCGCAAGATCACATTGTTACGAATTTTCCTGTTGACACCAACCTCAACTTGTTTGTAACCAATGCTGATTCAGATTCAGATTTCTTAACTTTATAATTTTCATTTTGAAGAAAGGAGTAAAAAGGGAATGTTTTCCGGTAAGGTATTTTACTGGAGTTTCTTTTTAGGGATAATTCTTCAATTATGAAAAAGTGTGATTAATAATGATTAAATAAATTAAAAGAAGATGGGTATACTTATTAACTTTCATGAGGTACATGATCCTGTTTGGCTTGAAAGGTGAAATTTGATGATTAATAAACCTTAAAGAAAATAATGGAATTTAAACTGTGATAAAATGGATGAAACTATACATCTGACAAATATGACAGATCTACCACTATCATCTGGCCAAAAAAGGTTATGGGTTATTTCTCGATTAGACAAATTTAATCCATCGTATAATCTAAGCTATACTTATTATTTCAATGGTAAACTCAACTATGATTTGTTCCAGAAAAGTATAGATGTCTTATTTGAAAGACATCATACAATGTTTTCAACCTTTAAAGAGGTTAATGGTGAACCCTATTGTGATATTAAACCAAGACCTGCCAAAATCGCATTAATTGATTTTTCTGACTACTCAATCGAAAAAGGGAAAGAGAAGGCTGCCTCATTTGTTGCGGAAGATAAAAGAAAACTATTTGACATCGAACAAGGACCTCTTTATAGGTTATATCTGATTAATTTGAGTGAGACAAATTTCTATTTTCATGTAACATTTCATCACATAATTTTTGATGGGTGGTCATGGGGTGTGTTTGTTCAGGATTTCAATAAGATATATAATAATTTTTTAAGAGATCAGGAGGAAATACTTGAACCTATTGAATTTTTTAGCTATGATTATGCCAGCTTAGAAAAAAAAACAGGTATTCTTAAAAACGAGGAAGAGTTAATAAGTTTCTGGAAAGAATATCTGAAAGATAGTCCTCCTGCATTAAAATTTCCATATGATTATCCCAGAAATAATAATACAGGGCTAGGCGGAAGTGAAGACATATTAATACCTGAAAATATCACTTCTAGACTTAAGAAAATCAGTCAGGAAGAAAGAATATCTGTATTCAGAATAATACTATCGGCCTTAGGAATTCTATATCAGAAATATACCTGTGAAAATGATATTTGCATTGGGACTTTCGTAGCAGATAGAACCAAACCAGGAATGGAAAAAATTTTCGGGATGTTTGTTGATACTTTTCCGATTAGATTTAAGATTAACGAAGATATCACTTTCAAGAAGTATCTCAACCATGCCAGAGATTTTATACATGAGGCAATTGCCCATAAGGATCTTCCTTTCGATCGGATTGTTGATGCCGCTAAGACAGATAGGATCCTTTATATGAATCCTCTTTTCCAGGTTTCTTTATCATGGTGGACTAATTTAATCAAACCTATGGAGTTAGGAGGGGTTTCAGGTGAATGGGTTACAATTAGAGATGGAGTTTCACCATTTGATATTAATTTCCATTTATGGGAAGACAGAAACTGTATTATTGGTGAGATAGAATTCAATATTGACAAATTGGAGCGGCGAACAATCATCCGTTTAAAGGAAAGCTTCATTCAATTATTGCATTCTATGGTTGAAAATCTTTTTGTCAATATATCAGAGCATAATATTACAACTGAAAAAGATATCAAGTTCATAAATAAATTGAATAATACAGATGCACCATATGAAAATAACTTATGTATTCACCAGAAATTTGAAAAACAGATAGAAATAACCCCAGATGCTACAGCCCTGTTGACGAATAGTCTATCATTGAGTTATAGAGAACTTAATGAGCATGCTAATAGGATGGCAAATTATTTGATTCGT
>JABUBO010000222.1_pt1 | contig 17435 bp, 16 predicted proteins | sample 7240361 | NCBI WGS metagenome assembly JABUBO01 (sample SAMN07256346, study PRJNA390944) | subsurface metagenome | isolation source: Methane hydrate marine sediment | place: Pacific Ocean: Eastern North Pacific, ODP site
ATTGAAACTAATATTTGAACCTTTTATTCGAAGACAGCTACCTACTTTCTTGAGATTGCCACGGCCCGACGATTCGGGCCCCCCAATGACATTGTGCAAAGCTTTTTTACAGAGCACTTATTTATATTTTAACGGGTAGTTTTGTGGATTGTTTAAGGAATCGATTTCCAAATCAACATCAAGCTCCGGCCAATAGAGGTGATATCCATGCAGCAATCTGACATTTAGAATCTCTTTTACCTTTGCCTCCTTAAACCATGGATAGTCACTATAGGGCAAAAAATATTCTTTATCTTCCACGCAAAGCCAAAAACCATGGATATCGATATGGGAAACTTCAACTACCGAAATGTTCTTCCCACGCGTTTTTAATGTCATTTTTACGTTCCTCAATTACTTTTTTCAGCTCAGTAATTTGCTTTTGAGACAAGCCAAAGCTTTTTGCCAAAGATATTTCAGGTGTTATCCAGAATTTTGCCTCACCTTCGGGAGAGGTTACATGTATATGAATCCGGCTCTCTTCCCGCGAGAAAAAAAGGAAACGATAATCCTTATATTTGAAAACAGTCGGACTCATAGAATAATTATAACAAATTGTCCTGATTTTACAATTTTTATCCGACAGTAAGAACAAAAGGGTCTATTTTCAACACCCCAAACAAGCCTTCGACTAACTCAGGTCAGGGTTTAAGGGTGCCACCCTGTATTCCATTATTAACGCGAAGTTCAATAAATATCGACAAACCTTTGACTAATTTTCGTCTTTCCGTTAACGTTTCATAATTATGAAAAGACTACTTGCATCGTGTTTTGGTCTTGGCCGTCTGCCGATTGCTCCGGGGACGTGGGGCTCGCTGCCGCCGACGATTATCTTCGGTTTGATGTGCCAGTTTCACGTATCCGGCATCTCAATATCAATCGTAATGGCGGCCATAACTATAGCCGGCTCTATTATTTGCGTGAGATTAGCTCCAGCCGCGATTGCAGCAACGGGCAAAAACGACCCCGGGGAAGTTGTTGCCGACGAGTTGGCCGGCCAGGCGGTTACGTTCTTAGTCAGTCCGTTTGTGGCCATAAGCGCGGTGTCATCCAGAGACATCTGGGTCGCCGCCGTACTGGGTTTTTTTCTGTTCAGATTGTTCGATATTGCCAAGCCCTGGCCAATACGAAAACTTGAGAAGCTCCCAAAAGGCTGGGGAGTGCTGGCAGATGATTTATTAGCAGGCGTGTTTGCAGCGATTGTTTTGCAGATTATCATAAGGTTGTGGATTGTCGGGTAGATAAGAATTAGGAAGCAAGGATGTCGGTAGAATACTCCGTTGAGGTTTGCAGGGAACTTGAGGATATGTTTCATCGTGCGCAACTGCATCGGCCGATGCGAATCAGCCGATACGATGCGGGCACGGAGCTTACTTATCAAGTTAGCAGCCTCGCGGGAGCTGGTACGGCGCGGGTGCATCTGGTCGTCGAGAAATTTGTAGGCGGGGGGTTTGCAGGGCAGGTGTACTACGTAAAAATTACAGGGATTGAGGGTGCAGTAGAGGGGCTTGAGGAGGGTCGGGCCTACGCGATGAAGATTCTTATACCGCCATCAGGTTTTTCTCGGCTGTTTCGTAATTTGTTATATCGGGTCGGTTTTCAGGGGCCTTTTCAACTTCAGGTCAATCCGGCGGCAGCAAAGGCCGGAGCGCTCTGGCAGAAGTTTATCCGGCGGGGGGCAAAGATTCGATTTGGGGATGAAAGTGCAGTTAGAGATATTTATGCAACGTTCGTGGACGACAAGCTCGGTAGCTGTGGGCAATTGAGCGAATGGATTGAGGGACGGACGTGGCTGCTGGAAGTCGATGACCGATTAGATTTATTGGCGAAGTGGAGTCGTGGTAAGATGCTCGATGAATCCGCAAGTGGCGGACTCGGTTCGCCGGAATACCGCGCCAAGCGAGGATTTATGAGTGGCTTTGTCGAGCTTCTGCATGAGATGGGAGGTTATGAGTTTGCCCGTCAGTATGAGTGGTCAACGTGCAAGAGTCAGCCGAACGTCCTCAAACGCCAGGGAACTAATGACAAACCGTCAGAAGGTCCGGCAACGCCGGCCATGCTCATACCCGCCTTCGGCGGGCTGGTGGCGGTCGATTTCCGGGCGGGGCTTGCTCTGCTACCGTTTCTGCCGATGAGTCCGGGTGACTTCAAGCTGATAGCCAGAGGGCTTATGCGTGGTTCTTTGGTGCAGTTTGACCGGGGTGATATTAGCAAGCTGGAAGCTTATGTGAAGACACACGGCGATGAGTTTGCCGATATGCGCGAGATGTTAGAGGAGCTGAAAACCTCCGAGCAGGTTTATCGAGACTCGGTTCCGGACATTACTCACAATCACACTCGGCTGCTCTACAGTCCAAAGCTGTGGTCAACGATGTTAGGCAGTGCGGTAACCGGCTGGCGGGTGCGGAACCTGGTTGACGAGCAGCACGAGCGGAAGCTGAGAGACAGCAGGATTTTGACGCTGATATTTTTTGTGATTGGAGTGATACCGTTTTTGGGTAAATTCATTCGCCGAATCTGGGGGCGAGCGGACTGGCGCAGGCACTATGTGGCAATGCTGAGGAGCTGGGACTATTTTAAGCGGGCGGTGAGAGGCAGGATTGCTGAAAAAGTTGTCGTCTGGCACAGGGCAGGTCGGCTCGATGGCGAGGGAGCGCTTACGGTGGGTGGAGCCTGCGAAGCAGGCCTTGATATAACCCCGCGGTGCGGGGTCTGGCGGTTTCTGTGCCATTTGCCGCTGTCGATTTTGCCTGCCGGTCTGCACAGGTTTCTGATAGATAGTGAATTTAGAAGGAACAAGCTGTTATATATATTTGTTCGTCCAATCAGACTATATTTCAAAGCGGAGCTGCGTGAGCAGTGGCTTCGTGAGATGATGGCCGAGGGACAAAAAAAGCACATGCTCAGCGATGAGGATGCAAAGATTATCCTTTCGCAGGTCAACGAGCCATTTATTCAGAAGTATCTAAAGAGCTTAGCGGTGCACGTTTGCACTTTGCCGGTAACGCAGATTGTTTCTGTGTTGTTAGCAGCCATTTTTGTTTTGACGCATCCGGAAATGCCAAGGGCACAGGCGTGGGGAATTGGTATCGGTATTATCGCGTTGTTTCAAGTGGTGCCGATTTCGCCTGGCTCATTGGTTCGGGGGCTGTATGTAGTGTATCTGGTCATCAGGGAACGGAATTACAAGGACTACAATATCGCAGTGTTTTTGGGATTTTTCAAGTATGTCGGCTACTTAGCTTTTCCGATCCAGATGACGTATCACTATCCAGCTCTGGCAAGATTTATGGCGGCCCACTGGGCGACGGAGGCGGTGCACATTGTTCCGGTATTCGGCGAGCGAGGTGCGCTGCTGGAGCATTGGGTATTTAATCTTTTCTATAACCAGCCCCTGACGATACGGCGTCGAATGCGAAAGCGGGCAGAGTTGCGTACATCGCTCAAGCCGCGATATTGGCACGTGGGCCTGTGTGCAATCGGCGTTGCGGGATTATTCGCGTTTGCCGAGTTTATATACTTAGAGAATGTTGGAGCCCCGCCGAGTTCGAATATACTCTGGTGGCTTGCAGTGCTTGTGCCGCAGGTCTTAATTTGCGGTGCGGTTGTAACTTTGGGCTGCGGCGGGGCGGCATTAGCCAAACGGATTGGGGCAGCGGTTGTCTGCGGCGTATTGATTGGTGTGCTCTCAACAGCAGTTTCGGCGATACTGAGCTATAACGGCGGGATTGTTGCAAGCTGCGTGTGGCGGGTATTTATTTTTGCGATTCTCTCAACCATCGGAGCGATAGTTACGGAGCTAAAGCTGCCCGATACAGACATGGAGTAATTTCGGCCTATCTCTGTTTTGTGGAGCTGTAAATTCTGAATTAAATACAATAATTTTTTCACAGCCTTTTGAAAATGAGATTGCCACAGTCGGCCCCCTGCTTTCTTGCGAAAGCAAGAAGGGGGCCTCCTTCGCAATGACATTGTTGGTCTATTTTTTCTTTTGCATACTCCCTGAGAATCAGGTCAGGTGCCCGCCATGACGAAAAAGGCGTTTGTTGCACCTGAGAACGTGTATTGGCGGACAACAAATCGATTGCCGCAAAATTTGGCCATACCCTGGATAAGAGCTGCAGGTGTGTGAGACTTTTTACTGGCGCGATGTAACTACATATTTTACAATGAGTTACGGCACTAAAGAGCTCGACTGGATAGCTTCTTACTCCGGATTACGCAAAAATGCTGTCTAAATCCATGCTGTTGCGAAACAACGGGTTTTGGGTTGTATTTGAAATGCCGGACAATAACCGTTTTCAGGCGATTACTCAGTTTAGCTTTCGCAACAAAGCTTTTGGAATGCATGGGAAATTTTTCACTTGGGCCAACATTGAGAGTCAAAAGTAAGACCTTTAAATCCAACAAGTTGTTAAAACAGATAGAGTTATGGCTAATGTCAATCGTGAATTGCTGTTAGCTTGGAAAAACTCCTAAGTTTGAGGGGATTTCCCTTGACGTGAAAGTAGATAATTTGGTATAGATAATATTAGTGAAGCTTGTGCTCTTGCAGTCGGGCATCTGTGTCTTTGAGTTCATCCAGCGGGTGCAATTCTTTTAATTCTTCAATAGAAGAGGAATTATTATGCGAGCAGCAGAGTTGTACAGGAACTTCGTGCCGCAGAGTGAAGATTTCTACTCCCCCGCTATGAACCTACGACCACGGTTGCATAGGAGCGGCAAAGCACTCTTTGTCTTTGAGTGTTACCGCCATTATAATAAATCATTCTGGAAGTAGCTTATGTCAACAATCACAAAGCAGGAACTTGTCGACCGAATTACTGAAAGCACTCAGGCTAAGCGTGTGTTGGTGAAAGTTACAGTTCAGAATTTCCTCGAAGAGGTCGTCTCCGAGCTCGCCAAAGGTAATCGCTTAGAGTTTCGCGATTTTGGAGTTTTTGAAACTAAAACACGAGCAGCCAGAACAGCACAGAACCCAAAAACTCTGGAACGAATCCACGTACCAGCCAAGCAAGTAGTGAAGTTCAAGATGGGTCAGTTGATGAAGCAAAGGGTAAATACTTCCAAAAACGTGGGATCGCGGTGCATATCATCTTAGAACTTGCACATGGTAGGATAGAACTATCATGTGAACGGCTGGACGGAATGTGAGAGCAAGAGAACAATGAATGATAAAGATAAAAACAAGCAAAATGAATTGGTAAATCGACGTCAGGGAATACTGGGACTTGTAGGTGGCGTCAAGAGGCTGTGGATAATCTTAATCTTCTGTGCGGCAGCTTTGACGGTATGGGTATTGTGGGGCTCGATGAGAAAAGGGGGCTTGGCTGCTACGAGTAATAGACTAAGCACTTTCCCTGTACGTCGCGATGATTTAACCATCACTGTTACGGAAAGCGGCAACACCAAGGCCAGCCAGACCATAGATATCAGGTCCGAGGTCTATGGCGAGGCGACTATAATTAGTCTTATTTCCGAAGGCACTTATATTACGCAAGAAGATGTAAATGCCGGCAAGCTGCTCGTGGAGCTGGATTCTTCGAGTTTGAAAGAAAGGCTCAAAGAAGAAGAGAAGGGGCTTGCCAGTGACGAGGCGCGCCTTACCGAGGAACAGGAGAATTATCACATTCAGCGAAACCAAAATGAAAGCGATATTACCGCGGCTCAACTGGCAGTAAAGTTTGGCCTGATGGACCTTCAAAAATATCTTGGTGAGACTGTTGCCCAAAAGGTCGTCGAGAAAGCGAGCCTGGACCCGAATTCAAATTTTGATATGACATCACTCCTTGCCAATAACGACCCAAATGACCCAAACAGTTTGAGTGGTGAGTCATCGCAGCAACTGAAACAACTAAAAGACGCTATTCTTCTTGCCGAGGGGCAATTGGAAAAAGCAAATGACATGTTGGAAGGGACGCAGAAGCTTCACGATGCGAATTACGTATCGGCGCTTGAGCTGAAGGGTGCTGAACTGGATGTGGAACGTTTTCGGATTCAAAGAGAAAGCGCCGTCGAGGCTCTGAAATTGTACAGGCGTTATGATTTTCCCAAAGAAGCCGAGAGGTACCTCAGCGATTACAAAGAGGCCGAGCGAGAATTAGTGCGGGCGGGCGCCCGTGCCCGGTCCAGGATGGCACAGGCCCAGGCCAGACTGAGCAATGCGGAAGAAGACGTAGCCGAGTCAAGAGAAGACGTACAAAGAAGGAGAAAACAGGTTGATGCCTGTACAATCAGAGCACCGGCGCCGGGCCTGGTGGTGTATGGTACAAGTGGCGAACCATGGAGAGAAAGGGAGAGAGGACCTGTTCGGGAAGGGGGCAAGGTTTATCAGCGTCAGACCATTATATCACTTCCGAATACGTCAGAAATTATTGTTGAAATCCGTGTCCACGAGGCCTCGGTCGATAAAGTTCGTCCGTGTCAGCAAGCGACCATTACTGTTGATGCCTTTCCCGATAAAACCTTTCAGGGTGAAGTACTTAAGGTTGCGCCACTACCCGATTCACAGCAGGGTTTTCTTAATCCTGACGTCAAGGTTTACACTACCAAGGTCAGCATGGAGGGTTCTCACGATTCTGTTAGACCCGGCATGTCAGCAAAGGTCGAGATTCTGGTTGACCAGTTAGACGATGTTCTAATTGTGCCGGTCCAGGCGGTTGCAATTCGTGAGGGTAAAAAGCTGTGCTATGTTATGGCTTCTGATACCCCGCAGCCACGAGTGGTGAGCACAGGTGCTTTCAATGATACTTTTGTGGAGATTATTAGCGGTCTGGAAGAGGGCGAGCAGGTGCTGTTAAATCCTCCACTATTTTGAAGACCAAATCTTCAAAGGGCTTGCCCTTGGTGTAGCGTTTGTGAAGCTGATTGGCATGGCTCGTGCCCCAATAGCTGCGGCGATGGTAGGTAAAACAATTGGGCGCACAATTAATGAACTCCAGATACCGGTGTATGTCGAACGATTCGTCAGTTCGAAAGACGAAATATTTGTAACCGCAAGTATTCTCCGAAAGGAGCTTGGGGATAAGGAATTCGAAGAGCTCCCGACTGGTGCCTTGGGACTTTACACCTACTACGAACCTGTGGTTTCTTGGATCTTTCGGGCGGTAGATTTCTTCTTAATTCTTCGGGCTCTTGAAGGAGGGAGGAAGTGCGAAGCATCATGGAATCCTCAGGAGATATGACTCATACACAGTGAAAAGTGACAACCATTGTTGTTCTCTTTATGTTAACCTTTTCTTGAAGGAGGATTATTATGTTTAGAAAAGTGATTTGTTTGGCTTCTTTTGTTCTGGTGCTGGGCCTGGCTTTAACGAGAACGGCTGACGCGGATCTCTTCGCGACTCTTGTCAGCCAATTCATTAAGGAGTTCTGACGTGGCCTTGACAAGTAAAAATGGCAGGAGATATGAATTTTTGTACCTTACGCGAAGGAAGTCAAATGCGACAGCGAGGTCTTTCGGCTGATCCGCGTCAAGAGGTATTGTCCAGAGGTGAAATCAAGGTCGTAGGTATGAAACCCTCCCCCGCTATGAACCTACGACCACGGTTGCATAGGAGCGGCAAAGCACTACAAACCAGCCGCCCGGGCCGCACTACATAGTTGTGGACAGAGCTATCTCCGCCTATTATTACTCCGGCGGTACGATGATGATCTCAAAGACATCACTGAAACAGACGATGGTAAGGGAAATCTGGCCAAACATCCGGAAACACGAAATTGAACTTGCGGAACTGCTAATACAAGCATCCCAGATTGACCAAATCCCTGAAGAAAAGGCTGCGGCTTCAATGGAATACGTGAGACTGCCAGTGTTTATCCGCAAGGCAAAGGCCAGCCGCCTAAGCTCTCTTACTCGATAAGCCGCTTAAATAAAACCCAGAAGAAACTTTACGACCTGCTCAAACTGGCTCGTTTTCGCCAGAGTTAGGTCATCGCCCTAAAATGCCCGTAACTCCTTGAAAATAAAAGCCTTAACAAAATTTGCTTTTGCTAACTTGTAAACTCACGCTAGGTCTTCTGTCCGGTATCTGGAGGGGCAGCTAAACTCGGTCTATCTTTCTTCTCCGATTCAACAACTTCCATGTCACGAAATACTTCAATTGCCACATCAGGACATATTATAGCGCAGAAAGCACAACCGAAACAATCAATAATGTTAACTACTTCTGCGGGAAAGTAACCGTTTTTGTTGGAGTGTTTAGATATTGCAATGACGTTTTTGGGACATGCTTCTACACATAGGCCGCAGCCTTTGCACCGTTCAGTATCAATTTTTATTTTGCCTCTCACTCTGCTCTTTATACCCGTCTTTATTATGTTGTCATAGCTTGAATTACAATCCACCCACCAGGACACAACCCGTAGCACTCCGTACAATAGTCGCATTCATCTGCAAGTTCGGGAAGAATAGCTACTTCACGATTTATCCCTCTACCTTTGAAGTAAACCGCGTTTAATTTCTTGACCTCAGCACAATATTGAACACACAGCCCACACAGGCAGCATTCAGTATGCTCGGGGATAAAGCGAGACTTCTCTACTTCAAACTCTTTTGCCAAGGCCGGTACCGTTGGCCAGAGCAGTTCAACAATCATCTTACGAATTTTTCTTATCTTTTCAGAATTGGTTTTTACGACAAGATTTTCTTCAACAGGATAAACACAGGAAGCAACCAGCCTTGTTCTCTTATTTTTAGATATTTCTACCATGCATAAGCGACAGACACCGGATGGTTTGAGTTCGTTGTGATGGCAAAGAGTCGGAATGTAAATACCATTTTCACGGGCAACTTCAAGAATTGTTGCACCTTCTTTGGCATGGACTTTCTTACCGTCAATTTCTAATTGTATTATATTCATTTTTATTCCCTTATAATAGCCTTCACAGTTAATACCGAGCATAAAGCGCATCATGTAAAACCACTGCCTTTGCTTTTTCGGGACATACCGTTAGGCAACTTCCACATTTGATACACTTTTCCAGTTCAATAACATATGTTTTATTCTCGGTTTCCGAGATCGCATCAGTCGGGCAATTTTTTGCACACTGCCCACAGCCCAGACATTTATCAGGATCAATGTAATAACTAATAAGCGCCTTGCACACACCTGCAGGACAACGTGTTTGGTTTATGTGTGTCTCATACTCATCCCTGAAATGTTTGATTGTGCTCAGGACAGGATTAGGAGCTGTTTGGCCAAGGGCACATAGCGATGCCTCCTGGATAAATTCTGATAGTTCCTCCAAAAACTCAATGTCGCCTTCTTTGCCCTCTCCATTTGTTATATTATTTAAGATTCTAAGCATCTGTCTGAGTCCCTCACGGCACGGTACACATTTTCCGCAGGATTCCTGGGCAAGAAACTCGGTATAATACCTGGCTGTATCCACCATACAGGTATTTTCATCCATGACTATCATGCCGCCGGAACCCATCATTGAGCCGGCCTCTGTAAGCCGGTCAAAATCAACGGGAATATCAAGCATGCTCTCCGGCAGAACACCTCCGGAGGGGCCACCCGTTTGAACAGCCTTAAATTTTTTGCCGTTCGGAATACCGCCGCCAATATCATATACGATTTCTCTTAAGGTTATCCCCATAGGTACTTCTACCAGCCCGGTATTGTTAATCTTTCCGACCAGTGAGAATATCTTGGTACCTTTACTTTTCTCTGTGCCAATGCTTTTGAACCAATCGACGCCTTTATTGATAATAAGTGGCACATTGGCCCAGGTTTCAACATTATTCAAACAGGTAGGTTTATCCCACAGGCCTTTTACAGAGGTATGAATGTATTTTGGCCTGGGCTCACCAACATGACCTTCAATAGCACTCATAAGGGCGCTGGATTCGCCTGAGACGAAAGCACCGGCCCCTCGATGGATAGTAACGTCAAAGTCGAATCCCGAACCAAGGATGTTTTCCCCCAACAAACCGTACTGCCTGGCTGACTCGATTGCAACTTTCGTATTCTCCAATGCCAGTGGATATTCCTCCCTGACATAAATATACCCCTCATGTGAGCCAATAGCATAAGCACCAATAAGCAGGCCTTCCAGTACACTATGCGGATTGCCTTCCAATAAACTTCTGTCCATATAAGCTCCGGGGTCACCTTCGTCGGCGTTCACGATGACATACTTCGGTTCTCCCTGTGCATTGCGCACACTCTCCCACTTTCTGCCGGCAGCAAAACCACCTCCTCCTCTACCCCTCAGATTAGCCTCTTTGACCTCCTCGAGAACCTGCTTTGGCGTCATCTGAAAAAGTGCTTTGGATAAAGCAGCATAGCCACCAATCGCAATATAATCGTCTATACTTTCCAAATCTATGAATCTGTTATTGCCCAGCACAATACGCGACTGGAGGTTATAGAACGGAATTTCAGACTCTTTAGTAATCTTCACACCGTTATTAGGATCCTCGTAAAGAAGTCGCTCAACAACCTTTCCTTTAACCAAAGTCTCGGAGACAACTTCTGGAACATCCTCGGGTTTCAGACTCACATAGCAGGTCTCTTGTGGGAGAATAATCGCACAGGGCTCTTTCTGGCAAAACCCGTGACAGCCTGTGCTTTTTACTATTACCTTTCCAGCCAAGCCTTGCCTTTGTATTTCATCAGTGAAAGTCTTTAGCACATCTTGGCTGTGATGTGTTCTTCCATCGGTACCGTTGGTTATGGAGACAACTTTCTTACCTTTTGACTTAGCTAAAAGGTTTTCCTTAAGCTTTTCCAAGTCAGCGGATGAATTCAACCTGGGCATAATTTTCCCCTTTCTCGCGACTTACTTTGCATGAAGCGGCAATATCTTGGATTTGTTTTGTAGAAGGATCGCTGTAATACTCTCCGTCCACGACCATTACCGGCCCTAAAGCACAACACCCCAGACAATGAACTGTTTCGAGGGTGGATAACTGCTCTGAATCTGTCTGGCCCGGCTCAATACCCAGAATACTGGACACTCTATCAACTAAGCCGTCAGCCCCACGAACATGACAGGCAGTTCCGGTACATATCTGAATTAAGTGTGCTCCCCGAGGTTCCAGGCTCAGCGCCTCATAGAAGTTGGCAACAGTGTATATGTTGGTATGCGGGATGTTAAGCCGTGTTGAAATCCACTCCAAGCAGTGTCGTGGAAGCCAGTTAAATTCCATTTGGACATCCAGAAGAATCTGGATCAATGCGTTTTTCTTATAAGCATATTTTTGGATAATACCATCAACCAGCCGTAAATCGCGGACTATATCAAGTACTGCCTGGCCTTTCTCTTTGACCTGACTGAACCTGGCGGCGTAGTATTTCGCCTCTGATTCAAGGCATCTTAACTCATCGAAAAACTGCCGCTCTTTGAAACCGAGCGAGTAATATTGACCTAAAACTTCCAAGCCTTTCAAAACAACATTCTGTTTGTTTAACGGGGCTTTTTCAGGTGCCTCCAGGGGTTGGACAGCTCGCTCGGTTACTTCCGCCTCTTTGGCCGGTCGGGCCACTTCCATCCCTCGCTTGACAGATTCAAGGAGCTTTTCAGGAGCAAATGGCTTAGTCAAAAAGTCCGAAGCTCCGATTTTCATTGTCTCAACAGCAGAATCAATTGAGCCATAACCGGTTATAACTATTGTTACAATAGACGGATCATACTCGGAAATGTTGGCCAGCACTTCCATGCCGCTCATGCCAGGCATTTTAAGGTCCACCAGTACAACTTTCGGATGGGACTGTTCGACAAGTTTCAATCCCTCAGTTCCATCCTGTGCAATTGCTGCCCGGAAGCCTTCTGCTTCAAGGGTTTGTCTGCAACCCTCGCATATCGATTCCTCGTCATCGATAACTACCACATCGGCCATCATTGAATCCTGGAAACCTGACGCTGACGATATTTGTTCTTTGGCACACATCATAAACTCCTTCTGCTCGCAATGGATTTTCCTGCGCCCTTTATGTCCCCAGCCAATCTATAAGGTCATTTCATGACGCATCTGCTCTTTAATATTGCAAAATCCCTGCCAGGTTATCAAAAAAATAACCGATAATGTTCTCTAAAGAAGATAACTATTGCTTTAATAATAGGTTACAGTTAGCATAAATAACTTGAGTATGATTATTGAAGTGAGAATCTTGAGTTCGAATATGAGAATTTTTGTACCGAGAAGAGTTAGAATTGGATACTTTTGTACCGCTATTTATGAACCGGTTTTAATTTTATATTTACGGATTTTTTCCCGCAGGGTCTTACGGTTAATACCCAAGTACTCGGCCGCTTTTGTTTTATGACCATTAAATTGCTTGAGCACCTTGCTAATCTTTTCCCTTTCCATCTCTGCAAGTCGTCCTTCGCCGGATGAATTGATATTGATTGAGATCATCGATTCATTGAATGATAAATCATCAGGCTCGATCACTTTTCCTTCACATGTTACAATTGCACGCTCAATTGTGTTTCTCAGTTCCCTTACATTTCCGGGCCAATTGTACATCTCAAGAGACCGCATCGCCTCTGTTGAAATGCTTGTTACTGCCTTTTTCTTATGCTGGCTGAATTTCTTTAGAAAGTACTTAGCTAATGCACTGATGTCCCGCCTTCTCTCTCTAAGAGGCAGTACATTGATGGGTATGACATTTAGACGATAAAAAAGGTCTTCTCTGAATCTCCCTTTATCTATTTCCTTAACCAAATCCTTATTGGTAGCAGCGATAATTCTAACATCTACTTTTATCTTTTCTATGCCACCTACCTTGGAAATTTCCCGTTCCTCAATAACCCGCAGCAATCGCGCCTGCATATTAATACTGATGTTTGCAACCTCATCAAGAAATATAGTCCCGCCATTCGCCAGCTCAAACTTACCATGTGTGGTCTCTATTGCACCTGTAAAAGACCCTTTGGTATGGCCGAACATCTCGCTTTCAAAAAGGCTTTCAACAAGTACACCACAGTCAACAGTCACAAACGGCTTATCAACTCTTTTGCTTAGACGATGTATTGTCTGTGCCACAAGCTCTTTGCCGACGCCGGTTTCTCCCGTAATAAGAACGGTGGAGTCTGTAGCGGCAACTTTTTTTATAAGAAGAATAAGCTTTGCCATTTCATCCGATTGGCCGATAATGGTTTTTGATATCATCTCTTCGTTAAGGGCAAGTGTAACACAGGCCTCCTCTAAAGCGCGCAATCTACTATCTACAGCCCTTTTAACAATAGAGTTAAGTGTTTCAGGTGTGAACGGCTTGGGAAGAAAATCATATGCGCCTTGTTTCATCGCTTCGACAGCAGAATCTATCGTGCCATATGCAGTAATGATTATCACTACCGAATTAGGGTCGTTTTCTTTGAGCTTCTTTAATACTTCTATTCCCGGGATGCCCGGCATTTTCAGATCCAGCAGAATGACATCAAATGATTCTTTAGCAATTCTCTCTAATCCCATGCGTCCATTTTCGACGGCCTGTACCCTATAACCATTTTCTGTCAGCGTTTGAATGCACCCGGCCCGCATCGATTCTTCATCATCTATAACCAGAATGTTTACTGAAAAAGCCATCAGGCCTCTTTCGTTTTATTTTTTGGTAGAGTCACTACAAAGGTGCTTCCTTGACCGACCTGGCTCAAAACTTTTATAGTTCCGCCGTGTTTCTGTATTATACCATAACTTATCGACAAACCTAAACCCGTTCCATGGCCTACCCCTTTGGTTGTAAAAAATGGCTCAAATATTCGGTCGAGCTTGTCCGGTGGTATGCCATTGCCTGTATCAGTAAAACTGATCTCAACATAATTGTTTGTGCCGACTGACCGTGTACTGATTGTCAGAATGCCCTTACCTTTCATTGCATCAGATGCATTCATTATGATATTGACAAAGACCTGCTGTATTTGGGCCAAATCAGCAGAAATCACAGGAAAACCCGGCTGATATTCTTTTACAATCTCAATGTTATGGAACAAAGGCTGGTTTTCAAAAAGTTCGACGGTTTTCTCTAATACATCATTTAATTCTAAGGTTTCGATTTTTGGCTCCCGCTGACGCGCAAAGTCCAAAAGCCCTTGAACTACGCTCTGACAGCGTTTGGCATCTTTTTCTATTCTTTCCAGATTATCTCTCATAAGCCCTTCGGAAGGGGCTTTTTGTAGAAGAAGTCGGCTGAACAGCAAAATGCCACCCAAGGGATTGTTTATTTCATGAGCTACACCGGCAGCCAACTGGCCTACCATCGCCAGCCTCTCTGACTTCATAATTTCTTCCAGTGCTTGCTGTCGCAGTTGCTCGTCTCGTTCCCTGACCGAGGAAACCATGTAATTGAATGCTTCACCCAATGCAGCTATTTCTTCCGGCGAATTGCTTAGCTGAACATGCTGTTCTATGTTGCCGTCAGCCAGACCGCGGGTGGCAAGAAGTAACGAATTAATCGGTCTCATAATAGAATTTGTGAGGATAAAGCAGATGATTACAGACACCGTAATTCCAGCAAAAGTTATTCCGAGAAATATCCACAGTGCCTTTCTTTCCATACTTTTGAATTTACTTTCAAGTACACCAAGACCTAAAATGCCAATAGTCTTGCCGGATATATTCCTGATCGGCTCGTATGCTGTTATATACCAATCGCGCACTGCGAATTCTATTTTACTCAGCGAATTACCTTCAATAAGAACGTTTTTATATGTATCCTCAGAAACTAATGTACCTATGGCCCTTTGGCCGTTTTCTGTTTTAACATTTGTAGAAATGCGCACGTCATTTTGGGAAATCGTTACTACCCCAACATTTTTTCCATTGTATTTTTCATCCTCATAAATCATATTTCTTATTTTATCAACAATAGCATTATTATGATTTAAGAGTCTGCCTCCGTATAATACCCCCAGGATTTTGCCCTCATCGCTTAGAACAGGCGCTGCTGCAATGATGAACATCCCGGCAGTTTCTGCCTCTTTACGGGTTGATTTCAATTCAGACGCTGAAATAACTTTCGTATATGCCCGCTCTGCAAGGTCTTTGCCTTCCCTTAATAATTCTTCTTTAGATAATATCTCAATGGATGCTATGACTTTTTTTTCAGTTAAAATCTTTTTGATCAGTTCATTGGACGTCTGATTGTCTCCATCTGCCTTCGGATTTGCTGTTCTCAACAAGACAGTCCCTTCGGAATCAGTCAAATTAAGAATATCGAGTGATTCTTTCTGCCTGAACTTCTCGAGTTCGATGCTTAATCCATCCATATTGTTATTGATGATATCTTCTTTGATGAAAAACCTGGTAGAAGTAAGGCGGATAACATCCTGTATGTCGGATATACTCCCTTGAAATATCTCACGTGCAGAGTTCAAATCAACCCTTACCTTATCCTGGATTCTGGGCACAATACTTTTATCAATCAACTTTACACCGACAAATGTGGAAAAAAAGCCAGTCAAGGCTATAATTGTCAGAAAACTTAGTATTACTTTTTTCCTGAATGTTTTTTTCATTATCGTATCTCGCCAGTGACGAAAACAGCCATACCAAAATCGGATCGCAAATCTCGAACTCCAACGACTATAATGCCTTTTAAATCATACTTATATGATTCACACATGTATCGCCACCGCTTTATAATATATGATTTAGGATGAATGCTCAATATCTATTATTCAGACCTCATGGGTGCCCGTCAAGTTTGTAGGTAAAAATAACGGTTCTTCCGAGTAATGCGTAGGTGGGCTTGTAAAAAAGGACATGGTCTTACACTTAATGAAAAATCCGAAAGGTAAAACCATGTCTACAAGTGTTCTCTATCATACGTTTGGAGTGCCTGGGGTGCAATACAAGAAAGTGTTTTTTTGCACAAGACGGTCTTCTACGGAGATGTTCATCCGAACACGCTAAATTGTCCGAGCTGCCAATCTCGCCGTGTCATCCGATTCGGCCACAAGCCGAGGGTCTTCAAGATGCTTCCAGTCGGGCGTCGCAAGGTCGAATTGGTTGTCAATATCCCGCGGCTCTACTGCAACGATTGCGGATCCATCCGGCAGCCCCACCTTGCCTTCGCTGACCCGAAAAAGCATTACACCAGATCGCTGGAACGCTTTGTCATTGATCTTTGCCGGATTACATCTATCCAGGATGTCGCGGAACTGACAGGCCTGGGGTGGGATACCGTCAAAGAGATTCATAAGAGGCACTTACGTCGAAAATACAAATCTTTTAACCTTAAGAACGTCCGTTATCTTGCCATTGACGAGGTCTATCTCGGCAAGAAACGCAAGTACATCACGATTGTTCTCGATATTCGAACCGGACGGGTTATTCATGTTGGCCGGGGAAAAGGAAAAGATGCTCTCAAGGGCTTCTGGAGGCGTTTGAGGCGATCCAAAGCAAAGATTCAAGCCGTGGCGACCGACATGGCCAGCGGGTATATCGCGGCGGTACTGGAGCAGCTTCCCAAGGCCGATTTGGTGCTGGATCATTTCCATCTCGTGAAGTGGTTTAACGAGAAGTTATCCCTGCTCCGCCGGCAGTTATATCGTGAGGCCATCCAGATGCAGAAGGCCGTCCTCAAGGGCAGTCGATGGTTGCTCTTGAAGGCTCCGGAGAACCTTAAGTCCCATCGGGACCCCAAGAAAGACGAACGGCTTCGTTTGCAGGTGGCGTTGGAACTGAACCAGCCGCTTGCGATGGCCTATTACATGAAGGAACGCCTTCGGCTGCTGTTTCAATGTACAGATCGAGACCGGGCTGCGACGGAATTGAAGGCCTGGATTCAAGAAGCCTCCTCCAGCGGGATCAGAATACTCAAAGACGCCGCTCGGAAGCTATCGGTATGGAAGCCATTTATCCTGAACTGGTACAAACACCGCATCAGCACCGGAAAGTTGGAAGTGATCAGATCAACAGTAAGATTGGAGCCTTGCAACGCAACGCCTACGACTACCGGGACGACGAATATCTCAAACTCAGAATCTTCAATCTGCATAGCTCAACCTACGCATTAATCGGATGAACCTTTTTTCTCAAAAAATCAGCCATCCCGGCCCTATTATTCGCCCATTAGCTCAAAGAAATCAAACCTGCAATCTTGTCCCCGTATGCTCCTGCCTGTGCCCACGAAGCCTGTCCTCGACTCCGATCGGGGAGTGGGGATCCCAACCTTATTCCCGTTTACCCCGTGAGATAACAATTTTATCTCATGGGGGTAACGAATTTTATCTAACCGGGGTCGCCATTTCCTAAAATATCTCTACGTGATGCAAACCTCTCAAAACATTTTACCGGCCAAATCCAACCAACACAAGAAACAACCAAAAATTTATCCACTAAAAAAAGGCAAAAAAAAAGCGAATCGGCTCGTAGTCCTTTTGACTAATCAAAAGGACTACATATACTATGGACAGCCACCTCTTTATAATACTCATTTTAC
>JABUBO010000223.1_pt1 | contig 17428 bp, 20 predicted proteins | sample 7240361 | NCBI WGS metagenome assembly JABUBO01 (sample SAMN07256346, study PRJNA390944) | subsurface metagenome | isolation source: Methane hydrate marine sediment | place: Pacific Ocean: Eastern North Pacific, ODP site
CCAAGGGGTCATTGCGAGGGTAAGCCGAAGCCCTGAGCAAAGCGAAGGGGAAGCGACGAAGCAATCTCTATGAAAAAGATTGAGCTGGAAACAAGGGTCATAGATTTTATTCAGCAGCATAACCTGATTTCGTCTGGGGAGATAGTAGTTGTTGGGGTATCAGGTGGTGCTGACTCGGTTTGCTTGCTGCATATCTTGGCAAGATGGCGAAGCAAACTTGACATAAAGCTGCATGCAGCCCATCTGAATCATCAGCTTCGAGGTGTTGAGTCTGAAGCTGATGCCAAATATGTAGCTACCTTGGCTGAGCGGCTTGATATTCCAATCACTATTGCTAAACGTGATGTAGCTGCTTATAAAGCTGAAAGAAATTGCTCCACGGAGGAGGCTGCTCGGGAGCTACGCTATGAATTTCTTGCCAAAGTAGCTGATGATATTGGAGCCAATCGAGTGGCCATAGGGCACACTCGGGATGACCAGGTAGAAACTATTTTGATGCATATATTACGGGGGACGGGAACTTCCGGGCTGCGTGGCCTTGGGCCTTGTTCGCCTTTGCCCTATAGTAAAGGGACGTCATTGCGAGCACAGCGAAGCAAGCTGTTAGTAATAAGACCCCTTCTCAATGTCACTGGAGAGGAAACATTGAATTATTGCCAAGAACATCAGCTTAAGCCACGGATTGATTCCTCTAATCTTTCCTTGTCTTTCTTTAGAAATCGCCTTCGCTTGGAGCTTTTACCCTTGCTTAGAGAATATAACCCAAGTGTGGACCAAGCGCTGCTTCGCCTGGCTGAAATTGCTGGAAGTGATATTTCTTACCTGGAGCAGCAAGCTTTTCAGTTGTGGGATGAAGTGGCCAGGCAGGAAGATGATGCTATTTACCTGGATAAGGGGGAAATCGCTGCCTTACCTATAGCTTTGCAGAGGCAGCTAATAAGGTTAGCTATAGCTAGACTAGCCGGGGATACCCGGGATATTGAAGCCAATCATATTGAAGCGATAAGGAGTTTACTAAGTAAACCGGTGGGTAAAAGAACTTCCTTGCCTCATGGCCTTGTGTGTTGGAATGGATATGATGAGGTGGTCATCGCGGTAAGCCAAAGCCCTGAGGGTAATGAATCTACTCAGGACTTAGGACTCTCGACTTTTAGACTATTTTGTCCCTTTCCTCTATTGCAAGGTGTATTTCCCCTTAAAGTGCCCGGGGAGACGGTTTTGCCTGGATGGCGAGTGGTAGCTAGCATTGTTGGAGAGCAAGTGCCTTCTCTGTCATTGCGAGGCGCGAAGCAACGAAACAATCTCATTGCTGAATTTGACTTTGATAAGGCAGGGGCGGAATTATTCGTCCGTCAGCGCCAGCCGGGGGATGGATTTCAGCCTTTAGGCATGGATAGGCCTAAAAAGCTTCAGCACTTTATGATTGATGCTAAGATACCACTTTTATGGCGAGAGCGTATCCCAATAGTCTGTTCCCCTCGACAAATCATCTGGGTGGTGGGCTGGCGCATAGATGATAGGGTCAAGGTTACCGAGGCTACCAAGGAGATTCTTCGTTTGGAGTTTATCAGGTTGTAATGAAAGCAGTTGTTTGGCTGTCACCCTGACCCTGAACGAAATGAAGGGGAAGGGTCTCTAGATTCTTCGCTACGCTCAGAATGACAGGAAGCGAAGGGCTCAGAATGACAAGTAGGATTGCTTAACAAGTTCTATGGAATCGGTAGATAAGGAATTGCATTTACGCCATCTTACCGTTGACGAAGCCTTGTTTCGCCTAGATCAGTACCTCAACGATGCTTTTATGGCTGGTTTGCCCTCGGTGCGTATTGTTCACGGCAAGGGGACAGGGACACTGCGCCAGGCGGTGCATGAAGTGCTAGCCAAGCATCCTTTAGTTAAATCATTCCGCCCTGGTGACTACGGCGAAGGGGATTACGGCGTCACCATAGTTGAGTTGGTAAGTCGTTGACTCTATTTTTAAAGCATAGCTTGCTTAGTGTTAGAGGTTTGTAAGTTGCGAGCTTGGGTTGCCCGCAAGGCGGCATGGCTAATCCCTGGCAAGAAATATGACAATTAGCAGTGCAGCCGGGAATAGGCTTGAATTTGCCGTTAGCTTGTTTTTTGGCAAAAGGTAAGGGCAGCCCCTCGCAATGGGGAATATGGTTGGAATCGCTCTCCTCAGCGGAAAGCTCCTGGCAAGTGGCATAGGTCATTCCTTTAGCTTCAACAAGGGCAAGTAATTTGTGATGGAGGCTAAGTCTTAAATCCTTTCTCAGGCGGTAACCTCCCCCTGACCAATGTGCCTCATATCTATATTCTTGCTCAAATTTCTTGGCCGCTAGGGGTGATTGATCATGGATAACTTGGTATACTCGTTGCCATGCGCTTGTGCCGATATAATCACCAGTTTGAGAGCGCTTTTTAGATAATTTGCCCGTGCTGCCAATGATATGGCAAGCTCCAGTGGAAGCGAAGGCATTAACTAGCTCGGCTATTTTATCAAACCAAGAATCACCATAAAGAGCCTGGAAGAGATGGATGAAAATGGGGTCGAGACGAATAATAGTATCTATACCTAAGTTGGATAGCTTGCGCACAGTGGTCACCCTGGCATCAAATGGCGGTGCTCCGGGCGAGAGTAGCTGCAGTATTTCCGGAGTCCCTTCAATGGTCGTGGCTATAAGTTTAGGTTTGTACTCGATAAAGCCCGGCAGTTCCAAAAGAAAGGATGGGTCCCCTTTGGTGGTGATGAAGAAGGAAACTCCATAGTCCATCAGAAGCTTCATTAATCTTTTGACCTCTCCCTTTAATTCAGGTATATCCTGGCAGGGGTCGGAGACATTGGATAAGGAAATTGGTGGGCATAAGGTTAGCTTTTTAAGGTCTTTCTCTACCAACTCGGGCAAGTTATTGTAAAGCAGAGTATCTTCTGAGTAGTTAGCATAAATAGCTTCTCTGGCATAGCAATAAATACAATTATGAAGGCATTGGTTTGGTCCTGGCGGTGTGACATTAATAATCCAGCAATGGAAGCATTTTCGCTGCGTGCTGGTGTAGGGGAAATCATGAAAGGTTGAGCCTTTCTTAGCGATTAACTTTATTGCCATTGGGTTTGCTTCGCTTCGCTCGCAATGACATTATTTTAGCACTGGCTTAATACTGGGTCGATTTCAATGAATTCTTAAGACGAGAATCGGGCATGCAACTCTTTTGATTTTCCTAAAAATGGCTTGGTCGGTGAACTTTTCCCTTCGATTTTCGTTATAAATATTAGGTAAAGGAAGTTAGTGGTATAATACTACAAAGTGGCTGTTATCTGGTATATCAAGTCTGCATAGAGAGGATTTTAGAAATGAATATGAAGTTATTGATTGGCTTACTGGCTTTAGGCGTGACATTATTGGTTGTAGGCCTGATATTAATGTTATTTCACCTGGTTTAGTTAAGACAAATTTATTAGGGCACCCAGCACGTTCACATTGTGCTTTCTCCACCTGTTTTTTCTCGGGTAGTCTTAATCCTTTTAGCCCGTTTCAGTTATCCTTGACTGGGGTGAATTACATTATTTCTTTCAGCAAAGGCTATGGTGGAGCTAAACTTTTTACCGCTTGTTTCGTTTCTAACATTGAGGGTTAAATTATGAACATTTTGCGGATGCTAAAAACCTTGATAACTGCTAAAGGCCTGGAGGTGCTTCTCCTGGGCAAAGAGGTTACTATGCCTGATGGTGTTAGTCTGGGAGTGGTCGCTAGAATCAAGAAAGAATTGCCTCAGGATAAAATATGGATGGTAGTTGATAATCAAGGTCAGGAGAGCATAATACCTATCGAACAGATTATAAGCGTGGCTAATAAAGTGGTTCTCTTTGATGATTTGTCAGCTAGCTTAGCGGCGGATGGAGATTCAAGGTGTTTTTGCTAAGTAAAAAGGAGGAATCATATAATAGAGGAGAAAGGTGAAAACTGTGAAAGTTCTTATTTCTATTCTTTTAATTGCTATCTTTCTCGCCAGTGGCTGTGCAACTGGTCAGCCACCGATATCTTCTGAGTTTGCTATACCTTCAGTGGCTGGAGGCGAAGTGTCAAATCCCAAGCTTGCTATGGCAATTTGTTACGAATCTGAAGGGATCTCTATATCTCCTGATGCTCCTTACTACTCACTGCCCCTAGGTCTAGGGGAGGTAACAAACTTTGCAGAGGTAAGCTCAAGGTTCGGGCTGAATAAAAATCAGGAGCGGCTTCTGGAGAAAAATGGTTTTGTGATTATTCCCTGGCATGGAGATGATATTGTCCAACCTTATAAGATGTTGAAGGAGCAAAGCGTCCCTATCTTTGTTACCTCGGATACTTTGCTTCATCTATATCATATCCAGTTCAATGAGATACTGAAGCGTCTTGAGGAAGAAGAGTTTTTTGATGAACTGATTGATATGAGCCAGGCGATGCTGGAGAGGGCGATGCGGGATTATAAATCCTTCACTAACTCTGACTTGAAGGAAGCTGCCAGGAGAAATGTGGCTTATTTTGCTGTGGCTTTAAAGCTTTTGCAGACGCCAACTGAAGGCTATAACGAAGAGAAAATCAAGCAGGAAATCGAGCAATGGAATCAAGAGCATCCCTGGGATGAGAGAGAATTTAAGCCATTGAAGAAGGTTGACCTTTCCATTCCGTCTTACGTGGTGGGTGAAGTTAACATGGAGATAAAAAACATTGAAGCGCATGAGGGCTTCAAGCCAAGCGCTATCTTCAACTCCCCTGATTCCCAAAATCCCTATAGGGAAGACTACTCCCAGTATGTTCCCAGGGGACATTACACCCGGAGCGAGGCGCTGAGAAGATATTTCAAGGCGGCGATGTGGTATGGCAGGATGGCCTTTCTTCTCAAGGGAGGTCCCGGCGCTTTGGTCAGTGAGAAAGATGCTACCATAGCTACAATTCAAGCATCTTTGATTTCGGCAGAATTGCCCAATGTAAAAGTCAACGATGCCACTTGCTGGGAAATATGGAATCGGATTTATTCGGTTACCTCATTCTTTGTCGGCACTGCTGATGACCTGACACCTTATGAGTATCTGGAGGCTATGGAGAAGGTTTTGGGCACTGAGTTCGACGTTAGCCAGCTTGCTGGTGAGGTGGCGTTGCTTAATTTGAAGGCTGAGCTAGCTCAGATGAGGAATCCTGAGATTTATGGCGGCTCCGGCGTTTGTCTTATCGCTCCGCCAGTGACTAAAGAGAAGCTCTATGAATGTCTGGCTGACACAAAAGGGATGAGGTTTATGGGACAGAGATTTGTGCCTGACTCATATATGTTTCAAAATCTGGTTTTTCCCGTTGTAGGTATGTATGTCGGCCAAAATGAGCCATTTACCCTGAAGATAACTATACTCGGTCTTCAGAGATGTTTTCCCAGAGGATTGGATGTCATGGCAGTCCTGGGCTCAGAGCGGGCTTATGACATATTGAAGGCTGAGGGAGATACTGAATATCAGGGTGAAGACACCAGCTATGATAAGCAATTAGATAGGCTTAGAGAAGAGTTTGATGCTGTAAGCGAGGAGGATTGGAATCGCAATCTTTACTGGAGCTGGCTCTACGCCTTAAGGTCTTTGCTTGGGGACTTTGGTGAAGGTTATCCCACTTTTATGCAGACTGAGGCTTGGCAGGATAAGGAACTACAAACTGCTTTAGCGTCTTGGACCGAGCTTCGCCATGACACAATCTTGTATGCCAAGCAGAGCTACACTCCAGCGGCAACAGCAATGCCGCCTCAGCCACAGCCAGTGGTAGGCTATGTTGAACCTGTCCCTGAGTTTTACTCCCGCATGCTAGCGCTTACAAAAATGACCAGGGTGGGATTGATTAAGCTTGATGCCTTGAGCAGTGAGGAGAAGTCAAGACTGGAGAGCCTGGAAAGCATCTTGGGAAGATTAATCCAAATTTCCAAGGACGAGTTGGAAGGTAGGGAGCTAAGTGAAAGCGATTATGAGTTCATCAGGAATTTTGGCCAGGCGCTTAATTCCATAGTCGTTGGCATCGAGGCTAAGGGCAAGGAGACCACTCTTGTGGCTGATGTCTATACTGATGCCAATCCCCCGATGGAGGTTTTAGAGGAAGGGGTAGGCTATGTTGACCTTGCCTTGGTGGCTTACAAGGTTCCTGATGGCAGAATTATCATTGGCGCTGGTCCTACTCTCAGTTACTACGAATTTAGGTGGCCTATGGAGCAAGGGAGATTAACTGATGAGCAGTGGAAAGAGATGCTGGAGCAAGGTCAGCAACCCCCAAGGCCAGATTGGGTAGATAGCTTCTATGCCGAATAGGCAGTGAGACAAGGCTCACTTTACCCTTTTATAGCCCTCTCCCTTGATGGGAGAGGGACTGTAGTGTCGGGGTTTATCCCCGCCTTATTCCCACAACGGCATGAAAAACTGCCCGAAGTGTCCACCATCTATCTGAACTAGATCATACCATTCCCTGAAGGCAATATCATTACCAGCAAATTCCCCGCTCTGAATGACAGGTGGGACTTGTTCAGTTATAATCTAATGCGGCAACTCTGATATTTGTCTTGGCACACTGCTAGGCGAAGGTTACCAATGGAGATAATACCAGCTATTGATATTAGGGATGGCAAATGCGTGAGGCTGTATCAGGGTGATTACAGCCAACAAACTGTCTTTGATGGGAATCCAGCGGCAGTGGCTTTGAGGTGGAAGTCCCAAGGAGCATGGTGGCTTCATGTGGTTGACCTGGATGGAGCAGCTAAGGGTGAGCTGCAAAACATGATGGTGGTTGAAGAGATAATAAGGACAAGTGATTTGTTGGTAGAATTAGGGGGCGGTATTAGGGGGGAGGATGTAGTGGAGGAAGTGCTGCACAAGGGGGTAAGGCGTATAATCTTAGGTACCTCGGCTATAGAGAAACCAGAATTGGTGGGAAAGCTGTGCCAGCGATTTGGCGAAGCTATAATAGTTGGTCTCGATGCTCGAGATGGCAGGATAGCTATCCATGGCTGGCAAAAGGATACAGTTATTGATGTTTTACAGTTAGGTCGGGAAATGGTGGACCTTGGAGTGAGACGCTTTATTTATACTGATATAAAAAGAGATGGCACTCTCACGGAACCTAATTTTGATATGCTAGGCAGGTTAATTGCTGAGGTGGATGTGCCTATCATTGCTTCCGGAGGTATTTGCAAGCTGGAGCACTTGCAGAGGCTTAAAGAACTGGGGGCAGAAGGAGCTATTATAGGCAAAGCTCTTTATACCGGGGATATTGATTTAAAGGAGGCAATAGCCTCCGTACGTCATTGCGAGGAGCTATAGCGACGAAGCAATCTCTAAGGGATTGCCACGCTTTCGGCTCGCAATGACAGAAAGAGGAGGTGGAAGACAGGATGTTAAAGTTTGATGATGAAGGTTTGATTCCAGCCATTATTCAGGATGCCAAAAGTGGTGAAGTTCTTATGCTGGGCTATATGAATAAGGAGTCGCTAAAGCTAACATTGTCCAGTGGAGATGTCTGGTTTTATAGCCGTAGTCGACAGGAATTGTGGCACAAGGGGGAAACTTCGGGCAACTTCCTCAGGATGAAGTCCATTATTAAAGATTGCGATAGTGACGCTCTTCTTATCAAAGCTGAGCCCACAGGTCCAGTATGTCACACTGGCAATCGGACTTGTTTCCTCCAGAATGATAAGGATTACAGATTTTTAGAAACTGAAGACTTAGCCTAGTTTTCTTTCCCTTCAGAGTTGTCAGCCTCGATAACCTCGTTTAATGCTGATATAGCCGCTTCTAGTTGGCTATCGTCGGGTTCTCTGGTAGTCATAGCTTGCAGCATTAATCCTGGAGCTAGGAGAACCTGAGCTAGGATGTTTTTAGCGTGGCTTGCTCCGAATCTGGTAACTTCGTAGCCAAGGGCAGCAATAACTGGGAGAAGGATTATGCGAGATAGGATGCTTAACCATAACGATGGGCGACCCAGCAAGGCAAAGACGATGATAGCGATGATCAGGACAGCAAAGATGAAGCTAGTGCCACAGCGGGCATGGGCAGTAGAATAGCTTTTAATCGCTTCTAGTTCTAAAGGGCATCCAGCCTCATAAGCATTGACCACTTTATGCTCCGCTCCGTGGTAGGCAAAAACCCTCTTGATGTCAGGGAATAATCCTATTAGTTTAAGGTAAGCGATGAAAATGCCGATACGCACCAAGCCCTCAATTAAGTTGCTGATTAAATCGGAGGCGATATAAATATCAAAATAGCGAGTGGCGAGGAGAGGGGTGATAAAAAAGAGGGCTACAGCGAAGGCCATGCTGGCAACTACAATTCCCCACAAAGCCGCCGTGGGTATTTTTTCCTCTTCTGCTGAAGCGATTTGAGCCGAGTGAAGCAAGGCTTGGACGCCTAAAACTAGGGTTTCGATAAGAACAATGACTCCTCTTACTAGAGGTATCTCCCTGAGGCGGCCTTTATATATGTTAGCCAGGGGTTGCTTTATCACCTCTAATTTTCCATCGGGGCGGCGCACGGACATGGCTAAATTCCTCTTACCCCGCATCATCACCCCCTCAATAACTGCCTGCCCACCATGATAAAAAGGTTTTGCCATTAGTTACCTCGCTTAAATTAGCTAAGGGATGGCTCATATTATAGACCATCCCTTGACTTTGTGATTATGCTCTGTTGCTTAATCCTTCATCTTGTATCGCTTCTTGAACCTCTCCACCCTCCCCATGGTGTCAACTATTCTTTGTTTGCCGGTATAGAATGGGTGGCATTTGCTACATACCTCGACCTTAAGTTCTGGCTTAGTCGAGCCAATGGCGAAAGTATTACCACAAAGGCAAGTTACTTTAGTATTATCATAATACTTAGGATGGATTTTGGCTTTCATGATAAACGCTTACCTTCTTTTTATATTTAGTCGCTGGCTCATATTTAACCGAGCCATCTATTAAGGCGAAGAGCGTATGGTCCCTACCTAGGCCGACATTATTTCCGGGAAGTATGCGAGTGCCGCGTTGCCTAATCAGGATATTTCCAGCGCGAACTTGTTCCCCTCCGTATTTCTTTACTCCTAGACGCTTCGGTTGGCTATCGCGCCCACCGCGGATACTGCCACCACCTTTTTTATGTGCCATGTTTACTCTCCCGGTTTAACAATTTCATTTATTGATAATCTAGTATAGATTTGGCGGTGCCCTGTTTTTTTGCGGTATCGAACCTTATGCTTATATTTAAATACTATGATCTTGTCCCCCATAATTTCCCCTAAAGAGGTAGCGATAACCTTAGCTCCCTCAATAGTCGGATTGCCTATGAGCGTATCCTCATTATCGCTGACAAACAACACCTTATCCAGCTCGACCGTATCGCCTTCGGGTATATTCAGGTAGTCAACTTCTACAGTCTGCTTGGGAGCAACCTTATACTGTTTGCCGCCTGTCTCAACAATAGCGTAAATCTTTTCACCTCTAAAAAAGATATTAGGCCGTTTAATTTTGCCTCATTCACTTTTAATAATCTTCACCTCCAAGATTTTCGTAGTGCGACCCTTTAGGGTCGCGCACGAGGCTACCCCGTGTAGTAATCTTCGCTACTACACAGGGCTAAAGCCGCGCACTACATTTCTAAACAGCCTCAAATATGAATTTTATAGTGCGAATTGTTATGTGTCAAGCCAAACTTTTAGCATCTAGCCTTTAGCCAGCTAAGCACAGTAGCCATTGCAGATTCTTCGAGGCGCAACTTGTGCTTGGCATCTGGGATTATGGCTAGCTCTTTGGGCTCTTTAGCCTTTTGATAAAGCATATGTGCCTGTTCCAGAGGCACTACTTCATCGGCATCTCCATGAACCAGAAGCAGAGGGCGGGGAGAAATCTTGTCTATCCAGTGAATTGGAGAGACAACTTCAAAGCCCCTGAGCCATTCCTCAATCGAAGGTGGGAAATTCTTGTCTCTAATGACTCCGATATCGCGAAAGTGCTGGATGGCGGATGGGGCTTTTTCTTTGCTGGTAAGAGAGCCGAAGTCAGCCGGGCAGGCGCAAGCTACTAGTGAGGATATCCTGGTGTCATGAGCGGCAACATAAACACTGACAGCTGCTCCTCCGCTAAAGCCAAGGAGGCAAAGGCGAGTTTTATCTGTTTTTTCGAGGTGGCAGAGAAAATCAATAGCATTTCCTAAATCTTGGCTCCAGCCTAGAAGGTCTAGGTTACCCTGACTCATTCCGGCACCACGAAAGTTGAAAATCAAAGTGGCAAAGCCAGCGGCACAAAATCTTTGTGCCAGCGCAGCATAGCCTCTATCTTGAGGGTTGTAAGGAGTGGCGGGAATGCCATGGCAGATGCATAAAGCGGGGTAAACCTTGCTTTCTGAGGGAGTATAAACTTCGCCGGCAAGCTCAAGTCCATCGCTTCTTAAGTAAATGGTTTTTGAGGTCATCCCCAGAGTTTCAAATATAGTAGGCTCGCCTTTTCTTCTTAAAGAAGTAGCCGGCTACCAGGCCTAAGATAAGACCTCCAAGGTGAGCTTGCCAGGCTATTCCTCGGAAGAGGAAGGAAATTATAAGAAAGAGTGCCATAGCCGCCCAGAGGGGAACCGGAACCGGGATAAAGAATATAAAAACGGGTATTTTGGGAGCCATTATTGCTAGTGCCCCACCTAAGGCGAAAATAGCTCCGGAAGCTCCTATGCCTACCGAGAAGGGAGATGCTAGAAGGAGGTAGAAGATATTCCCTAGCACACCCCCAGCAAAATATATTTTGAGAAAATTCTTCTCTCCGACTAGCTTGGTGAAGAAACTTCCCAGAAAATACAGGCTTATCATGTTGAAAAAAATATGGCCAAAGCTTCCGTGGACAAAGAGATTGGTTATTATAGTCCAGGGTCGGTGTAAGAAATTGGCCGGTTGCAAGCCAAGGAAAAAGATTGCATCTGGCCTTACCAAGGTGACGATAAAAATTAAGACATTTAGAGCTATTAAGAACAAGATGGCATTCAAAGTGAAGGTGCTGTAGCTTCTCATTGAGTCAATTATAGATTAACGCCATCTAACAATTCAATGGGCTGTACTCGTTCATATGATTATTGACACCTCCCTTATTGTCATTACAAAGCAATCTATTTTGATTCTCCCTCCCCTGGCGGGAGGGAGATAAAGGGAGGGGGGATTCATCCTCACCTATCCTCTCTTGTAAGGAAGAAAAAATCATTACATGAGAGGAATTCCCGCAAAGGGTGCCACACCACCATATCCCGGTCGGGGACAAGCCCCGACCCTACGAAATGTAACCGTAGTGGCGGGGTTCATCCCCGCCTTATTCTCACAATGGCATAAGAACTACCTAGGTATCACCCATCTAGCTGAACTAGGTCAGTCATTCCGCATCCTAAGCGCTTCTCAGATGGCTGGATTACGTGGATGGTCATAATTGCTTATATTAAGATCTCAGCCTTGATTATACTGATAGATATTGACAAGCACGGACATGGATGTAACTATATTATATTCCTAAGTTGTGCCTGGTAAGCTGATGCATTTGTCATGATGGCTAAGGGGAGTCTGTTGGGTGTCAGAGAAAGTGAGAAACAAGGCCATGATAAGTTATGAGGAATTAATCCCTGGCTATGAGTTCCCTCCAGCTAGCTATGAATTAAGCGCCTCACTTATCTCCAAGTATCTAGAAGCAGTGGATTGTGCGGATGAATTAAAAGTTTTTGGAGGATTTGTCCCTCCTCTAGCTATAGGATCATATGCTATGGCTGCTATGGCGGAGTCACTTTCATTACCCCCAGGTACCATACACGCTTCCCAGGAGTTCGAGTTTTTCAAATTAGTACCTATTGGCGCCACAATAAATTGTCAGGCAAAAGTAGCGCGGAAGCTAGCTCGTGCTACCATGCATATGTTAGTATTGGAACTTGATGTTTTGGACCAAAATAGAGAAAGGGTGCAATTGGGAAAGGCAACTATTGTGTTGCCAGTCTAAGGGGGCAAATGCTGAGTGAAATTTGCGAAGGTAAATCTCTCCCCCAGGTGGTGAAACACATCACTCAGGAGAAGATTAACCTCTATGCTGAGGCTTCTGGGGATTTTAATCCTATTCATGTGGATGAGTCTTTTGCTGCTGGAACACCTCTGGGCGGCACCATTGCCCATGGCATGCTTATTTTGGCTTATGTGTCAGAGATGATGGCGCTGGCTTTTGGCCAAAGTTGGCTTTCAGGAGGCAGGCTTTCTGCGAGGTTTAAAACACCAGCGCGCCCTGGCGATACTGTGACTGTCAGTGGAAAAATTGATTCCATTGAGTATAAGAATGGTATATCATATGCCAATTGTAGCCTTGAATGCTGTAATCAAAAGGAGGAGATAATAGTTGTAGGTGGGGCAGTGGTTAGGATTCCTAGCAGCAAGAGATAATTTATGCCTGAGGTTAGTAAGAAAGTAAGAATAGCAGTTGATGCTATGGGTGGTGATTATGCTCCTGAGGAGATAATCAAGGGGGCAGTTCTTGCCGCTCAGAAAGGCGATGTAGAAATTGCCTTAGTTGGCCCGATAGACATATTGAGAAAAGAGATAGCCAAGTGTAATTCTTCTGCTAGTTTGCCTATCCGTTGCGTTCAGGCAAGTGATGTTATAAAGGAAGGCGAGTCACCTGCCTTAGCAGTTCGTCACAAGCCCAATTGTTCTATAGCTGTGGCTACAAAGCTGGTAAAAGCAGGAAAGGCAGATGCAGTGGTTGGTGCTGGCTCTTCAGGAGCAGTGGCTGTTAGCGCTATCCAGTATCTGGGTATGGTGGAGGGGGTGGAGCGTCCGGCAATCGCTGGTACTCTTGGCAGCTTTGCTCCTAACACAGTATTAGTGGATTTTGGAGCTAATGTGGATTGTAAGCCACATCAATTTTTGTCTTTTGCCATTGCTGGTTCTGTCTTTGCCAAAAAGTTTCTCAATATTGCCAATCCCACAGTGGGCTTGTTAAGCACTGGTACTGAGGAGGGTAAAGGAAATGAGGCAGTTCGTGAGGCTTATCCCCTCCTTAAAGACAGCGGCTTGAATTTTATTGGTAATATAGAGGGCAGTGATATCTTCAGTGGGAAGGCCAATGTGATAGTCTGTGACGGATTTGTGGGCAATGTAATTTTGAAATTCTATGAAAGCTTGGGAGACCATGCCGTAAATTACATGAAGCGGAAACTGAAGAAATATCCCCCGTTGAGCGGCATAGCTAAGTTATTGTTTAATAGGTTATTCCCGGTAACTAAAATGTCTTATGAGGGTGAGGAGAAAGGTGGCGGTATTCTATGGGGTGTTAATGGCGTTGTCCGAATATCGCATGGAGCTAGCCGAGCCCCGCATATAGCTTGTGCTATAGCAAGTGCCAGGAAAGCTGTAGAGGCTGATATCGTTGGCTGCTTAAAGTCGGAATTGGCAAAATTCCAAAAAGAAGGCAAGTTATAAAGGAGGTGCAAATGTCTGTTGAAGAGGAAATGAAGGAAATAGTGGCCCAGATTGTTCATGTTGATAAGAGCGTCCTTACGCGGGAGGGCTCTTTACGTAAGGATATAAAGGCAGATTCCTTGGATATAGTGCAGGCGATGGTAGCGGTGGAGGATAAATTTGATATTGAGATCCCCGATGAGGAGGCCCAGAAATTTCAGAACTTCGGCGATTTTATTAACTATGTGGAAAGACGTGTGGCAGAAAAGGAGAAAGTTTAGCCATGCCTCTTAAAGGCAAACTAACTTTGGTCACCGGCAGTGGACGGGGTATTGGCAGAGCCATTGCTCTAAAGCTTGCCTCGCAAGGCAGTGATATTATTGTCAATTTCTTTCGCCGCCGCGAGGCTGCCGAAAAGACAGCCAAAGATATTGAAGCCCTGGGAGTGAAAGCTGAGGTCATCAGAGCTAATGTGGGAGACCCAGCGAAGCTCAATGAAATGTTTGACACGATTGCCACTAAGTTTGGTCATCTGGATATTTTGATTAATAACGCTGCTTCAGGCGTAGGTCGCTCAGTCCTGGATGTTGATATCAAGGCTTGGGATTGGACTATGAACATCAATGCTAGAGCTTTTTTGCTCTGTGCCCAAAGGGCAGCTAAGCTGATGGAGGGAAGGGGTGGTAAAATGGTCAGCATCACCAGCTTGGGTTCCTCCTTCGTGTTACCTAGCTACGCCGTTGTAGGAATATCTAAGGCTGCTTTGGAGGCCTTAACTCGTTACCTGGCGATAGAGCTAGCCCCTAAAGGCATCTGTGTTAATGCCGTGGCTGCCTCTGCTGTGGAGACGGAGGCACTGAAATTCTACATTAGAGAGGGGCTGATGAAAGATATTCGTCAAGCAACCCCAGCGGGAAGGATGGTCATTCCTGAGGATGTAGCCAACGTGGTGGCTTTTCTATGCAGTGAAGAAGCTTTTATGATAAGAGGACAAACAGTTGTTGTTGATGGAGGTACATCTGTGGCGCCGTTCATTACTGTGGAAAAGGAGGAAAGACGATGAGCATGCCACGAGTTGTGGTTACTGGAATGGGCACTGTTAATCCTATAGGCTTGAATGTAGAGGAGTTTTGGCAGGGATTAGTTGCTGGGAAGTCGGGAATTGGTCTTATTACTCGCTTCGACGCTAGTAACTTCTATGTGAAGGTAGATGCTGAGGTAAAGAATTTTGACCCCACGAAATACATGGACCTAAAGACGATTGACCGCTCTACTAGGGCGGTTCAATTTGCTATTGCTGCTGCTAAGGAAGCAATAAAAGCAGCCGAATTGGATATGACTAAAGAATGTCCTGAGCGGGTAGGTGTTAGTGTTGGCTGTATGATAGAAAGTGGCTATGTTGTCAAGCAAAGTGAGTTGATTAATAGGCGTGGACCGAGAAGAGCTGACCCTCTCTTTATCGCCAAATCAGGCCCCAGCGCAGCCTCAATGCAGATAGGGATGTTGCTGGGAGCTAAAGGACCTAATTCTAGTGTGAATAGCCTTTGTGCTACTGGAGCTGATGCTATAGGAACGGCCCTAAATTTCATCTGCTTGGGCTATGCTGATGTGATGATAGCTGGAGGGGTTGATTCCAGTTTAGACCCTGTTTCTATAGCTGGTATTGATATTTTGGGAGCTCTTTCTCGTGAGCCGGACCCAGCTAAGGCTTGTCGGCCTTTCGATCTTAACCGCAGTGGCTTTATTTTTGGTGAAGGTGCCGGTTTAGTTATTTTGGAGAGCTATGAACATGCCAAAAAGAGGGAGGCACCAATCCTGGCTGAATTAGCTGGTGTCAGTTGGTCTTTTGATGCTCATGATGCCACTGCCCCAGCCCCTGAAGCGGAGGCTTACGCTATGAAGACCGCTCTGCAAAATGCTGGGGTAAAACCGGAAGAGGTTGATTATATCAATGCCCATGGCACCAGCACCAGGGCAAACGACCCCAATGAAACTAAAGCCATTAAGATGGCTCTTGGAGACTACGCTTATAGAGTCCCGGTAAGTTCCACTAAGTCTATGATTGGTCATATAGTAACGGCTGCCGGTGCTATCGAAACCATTGCATCTATATTAATTATAAATAATGGGATCATCCATCCCACCATAAATTATGAAACACCTGACCCGGAGTGTGATCTGGATTATGTTCCCAATGTAGCTCGTCGGGCACAAGTGAATGTTTGTTTGAAGAACAGTTTTGGTCTTGGCGGGGAAAATTGCTGTTTAGTGCTGAAAAGGTTTAGCGAGTGAGGAGCAGTCAGCACTCAGCGATCAGATGGATACTGAAAGCTGATAGCTGAAAACTAAAAGCTTAGGAGGATGAAATGGAACTGGAAGGCAAAGTATCTCTGGTAACTGGCGCCTCTCGAGGTATGGGTAGAGCCATTGCCTTGAAGCTTTCCAGCCTTGGGTCTAAGGTGGCGATCAATTACGTGGGAATTGAGGCTGATAATAAGTCTGATGCTGATAGTGTAGTGGAAGCTATAATCCGCCAGGGTGGGGAAGCTATGCCAGTTGAAGCTGATGTTCGGGATGGCAATGCAGTGAAGACTATGGTGCAACAAGTGACTGACAAATGGGGCAAGATTGATATTTTGGTAAATAATGCTGGCATCACTAGGGATAATTTGTTGCTACGGATGTCTGATGAAGCCTGGGATGATGTAATAGATACCAATTTACGAGGGGCCTATTTGTGCACTAAGTTTGCCTTGAGGTCTATGATAAGGCAACAGTGGGGGCGCATTATTAACATTGCCTCCATTGCTGGATTGATAGGTAATGCCGGGCAAACTAATTATGCCGCATCTAAAGGCGGGTTGATTGCCTTTACCAAGAGCGTAGCTCGGGAGGTAAGCTCGCGGAATATAACCGCAAATGCAGTAGCGCCGGGTTTCATTAAAACTAAGATGACGGAAAAGCTGCCTGAGGAGATAAAGAAATCTATTCTGTCAATGACACTGCTGCAGCGCTTTGGTGAGCCAGAGGAGGTGGCTGAGCTGGTAGCTTTCTTAGCTAGTGATAGAGCTAGCTATATTACAGGACAGGTCATTACCATAGATGGTGGCGTATCTACTTGACCATTCGCTGCTGTAGAATTAAAGCCTCGTAAACCCCATTATGGGTATTATTTTCCCATCTTGGAGCTAAAAATTTAAGACACACACTTGCCAAGCCTTGTTTGATAGAGCAACTCATCGCCGTGTAGATACCGGATGGAATATCCTGCTGCTAGTTAGGTCGTTCAGGAAATTCTTGAGCCCAGCTACATATTCATCTACTTCACGGCGATCAAGTCTTACCACTTTGTCAGTTATTTTTTGGCAATAATCGCAATGACTGCATCCAGAGAGACAATCTTGTTTCTTGAAGAAGTCAATAAAACCTTCTAGAGCCTGGTTATCAATGTAGACCTTGGGTGGAGATGCTATTGTAGTGATTTGTGTGCCTGGTGAAGCAGTGCTGGCACATTTAATTGTGGGATCAAGAGCGTTTAGGATATCGTATAGGTTTCCTTGATATTGGCGTGATGAGTATGCCGCGGCAGCGTTTAAGATCGACTCGGTGGGCATTGATCTGCCACTGATTTTAAAGACATCAATGCCTATTTCTTCATAAACATATATGTCCTCAGGTCTTATCCAGCGGGCCTTGATAATTTGAGAGGTATCACAGAGTCTGTCTATGGTACAACGAAGCACGCAATAATCCATAGGGAAGCCGTTAAGCAGGTTGTAGCTTTGACTAGAGTGCCCCAGGGTATTGTAGTGATAGTATTCATAGGGGCACTGGTATAGGCAGAGATTGTTCATTAGTACGCTGAGTTCACACTTTACGGCGCTTTTAATAGCCTTGAGTAGTTTAAAATCTCGATTTATATGGGCGTCCAGGGTAATGGAATCAGCGCCTAGCGATTCAAACAATTGGGCCCTAGCCACACTATG
>JABUBO010000224.1_pt1 | contig 17386 bp, 19 predicted proteins | sample 7240361 | NCBI WGS metagenome assembly JABUBO01 (sample SAMN07256346, study PRJNA390944) | subsurface metagenome | isolation source: Methane hydrate marine sediment | place: Pacific Ocean: Eastern North Pacific, ODP site
AATTCCCCCGATAACCACAGTTAGGCTGGAGAATAATACCAAAGCTATCGCAATGACAACTAATACTCCGATAGCAATCCAATTGATGCCAGCATTGGCTAAGACAACCCCAATCAACACCATCACGGCTGCCATCGCCGCGATGATCAGATAACCAACCTGCGTGTGTTTATAACGCTCAATCATGTTTTCTCTCACCAGTAATTATACCTTCAGGCGTACTCGGTAACAAGCCCTTGAATAGGGTATGTTGAACTCATACGAATATTCTATGTCACGACAATAACGTTTTGAGAACAAAGAATAAAAGAAGTAAAGAAGTTGTTTCTTTGCATAGTAGGTTGAGCGTGGTGGGCGGTGCAGGTCTTATACCTTTAACCTAAGCCTGATGATATGATACTGAAATGTACGCATGAAAAGGCAGACATCCCGATGTTTGTTCAATGGTAAGGTGTTATAATGGTTAAACAAGTGAAGACCTGTCAGAAGATTGAGGTAGACGGGTGAAAACTGACCTCAAATGGTTTCATGTCGCGGACATGCATTTCGGAGGTTCCCAGTCCTTCAATAGAAAGGAACTGGCTGACTGCATCCTTGATGCCGCGCGGGAGAATCTGGGGAAGGGATGGAAGCCCGACTTTCTTGCCATAAGTGGGGATATCGCGTACAGCGCGGACCAAGGTCAATACTCTGACGCAATTTGTTTCCTTGACAAACTGCTACAGATGCTCGAACTTGATCGGGACAGGGTGTCAATGTGTCCTGGAAACCATGATATAGACAGGAGTGTTAATCACTATCTCTTTCAGGGATGTAGGAAAGCGATAGTCTCGGCTTCGGATATTGAAGAATTCCTTCAGTCTCCTGAACGGGCTGCTTTGTTGAAACGGTTGGCTAGTTACCGTGAATTCCGGGAGACATACTTAACATCAGCTAGCCAGCTTACCCTTGATAGCAGAAGTATTCATGCAGTTAATCGCATGAGTATCGACGGTCTCGACGTGCAGTTGTGGGAGATAAACTCTGCATGGCTGGGATATGGCGGAGGAGAAGACCTTGAGAAGTTGGTGGTCGGCAGCTTGTCTCTGAGCCAGTCCATCAAATCATGTCCGCCAAATGAGGGGTGCGTTGTTTTTGGAATTGTCCATCACCCATTTCACTGGCTTGCAAGTTACGAGAGTGATCACATCGAGGCCATCTGCTGCGAGAACTTCGATTTCCTGCTGCACGGGCACATCCATAAGCCAACGACAAAGACAATGATCGTGAATGGAGGCCGCACAATCCTACTGAGTGCTGGAGCTCTGCAGCAAGATTATGAAAGAGGTTACCAATTCTGTTTTGATACCTACAACATAGCAGATGGTACATTAACAGTGGAGAGTCATCTCTACGTTGAGGATGAGCGAAGATGGTATGTCCATACTAACGTGCTAGAAGTTGAACCACCTTCATCGTCCAGCCTCGTCGCTACGGATGTCTATGAGGAGCTATTGCGGAGGCAACCTGATTTCATTGCACCCGCCCACATGTGCACAGTTATTTGCGGCATTAAAAGTGAAATTGCATTTTGCTGGAATGGATCACCGAGCTTTTACTCACCAGTGCTGTTAAAGCAGGGCGAAGCCAGCGATGTGGAAAGTGCAGTGTCACTTCGACAATTTCAGAGGATCATCCGCTTCTATGGCAAGAATGCGATGAATCGTGTCTTTGCTGAGCATGCATCACTTGTTGAGGAGTATGATGGATTTCTTAAAAGGGAATTTGTTGCCGACCCGGCATTCAAGACAAACTTGACTGCTCGTGAGGAAGAAGCACGGACAACATTAAAAACAGGAGTCGCGGACACATCAGTAACATCGTTTATTCAGCTAGGGCTCCGCAGGGCAATCGCCACAGAAGATATGGCAGCAACACTAAGATACCTCACGCTGTTTAAGGCTGACAATGCCTCACCGATTCATGCAGAGATACAGAGATTCGACGTAAAGATAGCCGATCTCCCTGAAGGGGTCTCTTTATATGAAACATGGCTCGAAAGCGGCGGTAGCGATGACTTTTCGTTCAAAGAATACTGTGGAATTATCAAGAACCTACCGGTCGATAGTAAGCCACAATTGGTACGTCGGACAATCCTGAGATGCGCGGAGCTGTATCCAAGTGAATCTGCAGAGAGATTGGAGGAGATAGTCCGGAACCTTACATCACAATACGGCGATAAGACACTCTACGAACAATTTAAGGCAATCACAGACAGGAGCTGAAGTAATGACCAGTACAGGATTCCCAATAACAATTGACTTTGAAAGACTGCTCAGAACACTCTCCAAGGAAATCTACGACACTCCTATGGCCTTTCTCCGAGAGAACGTACAGAATGCAGTGGATGCTGTAAGGATGCGCCAAGCCGAGAATCCTAGTTTCTCCGAAGGGCGTGTGACTGTGAGTGTGGACGAGAAGCTAGTGACGATAACGGATAATGGGGTAGGCATGTCTTCGAAAGACCAACAAGAGCTCTTCTGGCGCATAGGAGCAAGTGGGAAGAACACACCGGAGGCAAGAAGAGCAGGGTGCATAGGTACCTTCGGGATAGGTGGGTTCGCAAATTTCGGTGTATGCAACCGCCTTGTTGTTACATCCAAGAGAGAAGGGTACCCAGGTTGCCGTACGAGTCTGCAAAGATCCGATTTTGGTGAATCCACGCCAACCGTGACAACCGAACCATCCGAAGACTCAGGGCCGCATGGCACAATTGTGGAGGCAGAACTGATAAATCCTGGTGACCCCCAGCAGTTGAAGGACTATTTGAAGAGTTTTGTAAGGTATGTGCCAGAACTCGTAACCTTTAATGAGGAGAACATCTCTGGAGCCCAGTTTATGTCTGAAGAGAACATAGGCGCTCTGCAAACGCTAATGGCTGAACCGGTGCAGCTCAGTCTATCGCACGACTCTAGGATACAGGCAAGATTCTATAGCGATGATGCAGGAACAATTCACGTTATAATTGGAGAACCAGGTGCTAGTGGTGTCCACGATAGATGTCGCGGATGGCTCAGACTCATTAATGGCACTCTGGAGGCTCTCAAGAAGGGATTCAAACTATGCAACACCAGTGTGCCCAGCCACATTGGGATATCTGGTCGTTTGGATATGATTGACTTTGTTCCCACAGCAGGAAGAGATTCCCTTTCTCCTGAATCCCAGCAACTATTAAGCACGTTGGCAAAAGCAATTGAAAGGCAGGCCATTGAGATAATTCTGGACTCGACTGATCTGCTATCTCAACACACTCGTATATTGCGACAAGTTGTAGCAGAAGGTTTGATCGAACGTCTTGGAAGGCTTGATATCAATCTCGCTGATGGCACGAAGACTACACTCGGTGAGCTTCGCACGAGGCATGAATCGGGAACCAGCATCTACTTCGGCTCACAAGTGCAGCGGGAGCTCTTGGATGTACTTCAGGCCAGCGGAAACGTAATTGTGATTCTATCTTCAGAAGTCAATAGGAAGAGAGCAGAGACTGACTATCTCTCATCCTTCTGCGGAGCGACAAGCTACGAAGGACTTGTCGAAATCAAGGAGAAATACGATGACCTTTCGTCCTTCGAACTTGACTTCCTTGCCAATCTAGAGGCGGTCATCAAGTTTCGCTATGAAGTGACCGAGTTTACCTTGATACCTGCAAGGATAACTGGGGGAGTCCCTGCATATGTGCAGGGGAGAAAAGGCTCCCAGACTAGAATCTATGTAGACGTTCGGCATCAAGAAATCACTCGTCTACACACATTGGAGGGATCATCTTTCTTGTACTCGATCGTGAATGAGTTCTGTAAAGAATACCTTGCGAACGCGCTCAGAGCAAAGAGCCCCAAGTTCTTTGGAAGTGGTTCACTCGATTTTGACGAGCTAATCAGAAAACGTGCTGAATTGTGGAAACTTGCTGAGAGCGATATTCTGACGTTCGTCCGCGAGAGTGAAGGCGGTGCTGTTGAACCTGATACCCTAGGCAAAAGTAGGAACCTAACAGGTATCAGGGATGTTCTCAGCCAGTCCGACGTGGCGACTGTCGAAGTGGGTATGGAGAAACCTGAGCAGGTACAAGGAGACCAAGGAGAGAATGATCTATCTAAGGGTGCAGGTGCTCCAAAAATACTTAAGCTCGTTGACAAGTCAGGATTACTGGGTATTGCTGGTTTCTACATCAAACTGATGGATGGCCCCGCAAAGGCGTTCGGCGATGATATTCAGGCAATGGAAGAGTCTTCTGCTTTCTGGTTCGGCAACCGAATAACGTACGCTTTCACTGACGCGAAGAACATTGTATTCCACTATGAACTGCGGCTGCAGCAAATCATTTTGGTCCAATCGGGTACCGAGAGGGACGAGCCAACAGGAGTTGTCCAACTGAAGAATATCATACAGGAATACCAGGGTTCGATGTATTTCAGGATACCAGAAATACTAGAACGATATCTCGTCCCAACTGCCGGCATTGAGATTCTAGTTCGCGTCAATTATGACTGGTTCGATCTTCAAAGGGGAAAGGCTTGGCTGTGGTGAGGGTTACCTGAGCCATTCTTAGGCTAGAACAACGTGCGCCCCGCCCTCAGGTATGCATTCCAAGACCCTGTTTGAAATATTGGGTCATGTGCATGTGGCAACTCACCCTCCATTAGTGACGGCTACTTACACTCGTCGTGTGTAAGGTGTTAGCGTAATGGCACAGTTCTAAGGCATGAGCGCATAACGCACAACCACGTAGTGGACACTCTTATCCCAATGCAAGTGCCTGAGTTAGGTTCGAACGGCTTGCCGCGGACGTATGCCACTGAGACAACCAAGGATTGCTTCAGGGAGAGTTCGACTCTGCTCGATCTCCCTGTCCGCCAGTGCTGGCCTCCATCTGTTTGCACATTCCGTCAAAATGTGTAGTCGGCGACAACTAAACACTTCATGGACTTACGCTCAAGCCGTAGCTGGCTTTGACGTAGTCGTTGACATTCCACCACACCAGGTTACAATCCACCACACCAATCGTGGTTTCGGAGGTCGGGGGATTGTCCCAGACGATATGGGACACGATGGAACGGCACTTCGGGCTCGAGATTACGAAACCGCTGCTCTACCCCTGAGCTACGCTGGCACGAGATTAGTATAGCTGATGAGATAGGGTCTGACAAACGGTCTTACTAAAATCGCCAAAGCTACTCAGCTAGGGGAGTTGAACAACGGTTTTCTCTAAAACAGACTCCAGAATGATGGGCATACCAATCTATATATAGCGTCCTAATTAATGGCACAAAAACCCTTCCGGCTGAGCCCTCAGGACGAAGTCCTGTGCAGGGATTAAATCCTAAATCCTAAGCACGAAATCCTAAACAATATCTAAATTCAAATGCCAAAACCGGTTTCGAATTTCGAGAATTGGATATTTGGATTTGTTTAGAGTTTAGAAATTAGTATTTAGAATTTGCCCGTATTCATTCCTCTATAGTTATTCGTATTATGGTGTCACCCTGTTCAATTTTTTCCAGGACATCCATTCCCTCTATTAGCTGACCAAAGACTGAGTGTTTACCATCAAGGTGGTGCTTGGGTGTATAAGTAATGAAGAACTGGCAGCCATTGGTATTGGATCCAGAATTAGCCATTGATAGGGCACCGGCAACATGGGTATGCTCGGTGAATTCATCAGCAAAGGAATAACCAGGAGTGCCAGTTCCAGTTCCCGTAGGGTCTCCCCCCTGAGCCATAAAGCCTGGTATTACACGATGGAATGTGGTACCGTCGTAAAACCCCTCGCGGGCAAGGAAGACAAAGTTGTTGACAGTTACTGGAACATCACTGGCGAATAGTTCCAGCACTATATTCCCCTTTTCTGTTTCAATGGTAGCAATGTACTGCTTACTGGTATCGATTGTCATCGGTGGTGGTGCTGAGTAAGTTTTAGGCTTTGGCCCTTCACCAGCACATGACGCCGAAAGAAGTGCTACCAGAACCAAGATGATGCCAGCTATTCGGAACAGACCACCAGTTGTCATAAGCTTACCTCCTTCTTTCTTATAACGCTGTTTAATTTTGCCTCAGATTCAAAACTAGATTTGCCTCACCCAGTTTTAATACCCATTCACCCCCAAGATCCTCGCAGTGCGCCCCTTTAGGGTCGTGCACGAGGCTAAAGCCTCGCACTACATTTTTAAACAGCCTCTCTTATAACGCTGTTTAGCAACACCTAACTGTCACTCTGAGCCCTTCGCTTCCTGTCATTCTGAGGGTGAGCTGAAGCCCTGAGCATAGCGAAAGGGTCAGCGACCGAAGAATCTCATGCTGCTCAGGACAGGCTCCGCGAAGAATCCCTCTTCTCACTTGCAAGGGGCTTCTCCAGTTCAGCAATCAAATAAGGGAGATCTTCGATGACCGCCTCCTTTGCAGCGTCAAGCATATGTCGCAATCGGATTAAGTCATTCTTTGGCATATTGCATCTCTGCTATTCTAACCACCTCATCGCGGAAATACCTGCTCAAACATTGCGCCGTGTTTATATCCACCTTACGCCCCCCAAATAATTTGGAAAGCTCCAATTCCATACTTGCCAGACGGATAAATCCGGGGACATGCCCCGGCTCAAATTCCACCAGTACATCCACATCGCTCTCAGGGCGGAAGTCCTCACACAGGACCGAACCAAATAAAGAAAGTTTACGGATATGGTGTTCCTGGCAGAATTCAGCTATGTTCTCTCGAAGAATGTCAATCTGTATCTCGTTGTTCATCACTGCACCTTAATCATTTCTCAGAGGCATATTCCTGACCGGAGAAACTCATCACAATTCAATCTACCAGCTTTTTTTGAATTGTAGCACGAATTTTACTAGCTACCAAAAAATCCGCTGCTTGATGAAAACTATAGTCAATCACAAAACCCCTTATAATCCTCCCTCCCCTAGCGGGAGGGAGTTATATGAAGCAGCATATCTTACCCCAAAGTATGATTTACACCGACGAGTTTACGACGTACGATAACCTAAACCAACAAAGTTATCATCACAAATAGGTGCAGCATACCTCAAAAGTCTATGCCTCTGGCAATGCACACACCAATACAATCGAAGGCTTTTGGAGTGTATTAAAGCGTGGTATTGATGGCATGTATCATGCCGTAAGTGAGAAGCACTTACAAGGTTATATCAACGAGTATAGTTTCAGGTATAATCAGAGGCAAGATGATAAGCCTATGTTTAAGACGGTTTTGGAGAAGATTTAGGCTTTTCTATTCGGCGACAAGCCTTCTTTAGGGCAAAGCTAAAGCTCTTCTTTGTAGTAGAGATTTGCTTTATGTCTATCGGTTTTGTCATGGCTCTATAATACGCAACCTGTCATCGAGTCCTAGGCTTATTTGTAGAGCTTTATCGACTTCGTCCATTTTCTCTTTACTCAGTTCACCACACTTATCACCCAGTCGTGACTTTTCTATCGTCATTATTGTTGCCAAATTAATATTACAATCCTTCGGCAACCCATTCTCCTGGGCCGTTACAGGCACGAGGAAAGGAAATGATTTCTCTAGGGCAGTACTACAACTAGCAACAATTGTTGTTGGGCTAACTTCATTTCCAATATCATTTTGAATTATTAAGGCTGGTCTTGTGCCTATTATTTCAGTACCCCTACCAGGACTCCAATCTACCCAATATAATTCCCCACGCCTACACTTAATTGTCATTGCCACATTATTTCCACTCAGGCAAGACCTCGTGTGCTATTTCCATAGCTTCTCTCGCAAATTGCCGGTTTCCCTCTGCCATGACTCTATAACCCTCTACCATCTCCTCACGTAAACGCTTATTTGCAAACTCCTGCAAACACGTAGAAAACACTTTGCTACGACTTACATTCCACTCGTTTGCAATTTCATCGATCAATGCGATTAAGTCACGAGGCACACTAATAGTCAACTTCGCCACCTTCACAGTCATAACTTTCCTCCTTACATTATGTTATGATATATTTGGAGTAAAAATATAACTTAACAAAAATTATTTGTCAACTTGCGTTGCTGGGATAATCATGTAAAATTATTAAAGAGGGAGAGGGAAAGGGAACAAGACCGCCAGTTTTTATATTTTCAGAATTAATCGAAATCGTTGGGTAAAGAATTTGTGCGTGTCATAAATGGCGTGCAATCCCAATAGTGCGCCACAAAATAGAAATTATGGCGTGCAAGCAATTTAGTGGGACATAGATGGCTCGCAAATTGGTCTTCTGTCCAATATGCCCAGAAAAATGACTTGTGGGCGATATTGTGCATCATAATCGGCAATTTTTGGCACACAAAAAAGTTTGTGGGACATAAATGAGACACAAAAGGCAGTTTGAGGATGCAATGCAACGATATCCGGCAGAAATAAAGAGAGGATACTCAGGTCTGGCACTGCCACAGCTAAAGCGTGGCATCCTGACAATAACTAACCGTTACTGCCAAGCAGCAGGTTGGTATGATGTAGTTGAAAACCATAAGAAGTATAGCCCAGTGGATAACCTGAGAAGAGGTAAAGCTATTTGAAGCATAGGAGGGCCAACCTGCTGGTCTAAATAGATAGGAATCATAGAATTGAAGTTATGAGGTATACGGTCAGCGCTATTTGCTATTCATGTTTTCTTCTAGATGCTGTCCCGTGAAAATTCGCCGGGCGACAAACTGGTTAGGTGAGAGTCCAAATAGCTTGGATGCAAGATAGGCTACTGCATAAGGACGCATAACAGTATTTACCTAGGCCAGCTCTTCCATTATCAATACTAGTCTTTCTACTGAGTTCAGGGTCGATTTTAGCAGTGCTAATTTATCATTCAACTTAGCAGTGGATAAGGCTTGAAATTCTAACTTAATCGAGAGAATTTCCTGCCTATAACCACACGCGAAGCAAGCAGGTAAAAGTAACCTATCTAATTCAACTGCGAAATCAGGTGCTAGAGTCGAGTCACCATCTTCCAGTGCCTGTTGTATGCGTTTCTTCAGGTGCCTAGCCTGAGTGAGAAGGACTGTCCTGCCTTCGGTAGACGATTCCTTTAACACACTAGTGGATTCCTGCCAATTTATATCTCTTTTTTTGCTGTCAGGTTCATCTATAAAGTCTCCCACTTCCATCCAGCGAGTGCCTGAGTCATCTACTTTACACTGTATAGCCTTTAATTCTTGAATTAGCTGATGCCTTTTCTCATGAGAGTTATCAAGGTGAATCACATGCCTCCCAACAGTGTCACTGAAAGGACGAACTTGTCCTACTTGCACCCAAATGGTTTTCTCTGGACATATACCCATAGCCATGCCACCTTCAAAAAGAACATTTGGCCTTGCCTGTGGCGTTAGCTCTCTTTCATAGTCAGGGTCGCCGTCTCTGAGGAATTCTTCTCGCAGTCTCGCCACATCATCTCCACTGAGAAGCACCACTATTCCTTGAGCTTGTTTAAAAGCCGTATCTACAATCGCCCCAACATATGGCAACCCTTGTTTGGTTTCCTTCATCGCTTCCGCCTTAAGTTGAGGCCACTCACGAGGATTGAGATCTACGGCCCTCAAAAAGTCGAACATGGCGTCCCTTAATTTCTCATTTCTTCCATGCACAACAAAGACAACCTCTTTACTCGTACGTACTTCCACATTCTTCGATGGGGCGACACTGGTTGTTGCAATGTCTTCTTCAAACAACTCTAGTCTGTTCATAATCGACCTTAGTTTATTGAGCTCCATAGAAAGATTATCATGGAATTGTTCCCTGTTTTGCTCAAAAGTAGGATTTATCTTGAGCCTCGCAGGTAATTTAACAAACTCCTGGTACATTTTATCTGTAGCAAAAAGCCTCAATAAAAGGTCTTCGATATACTCATGCCACCTGCGATATTCGTCCCAAGCAACTTTCAGGTCGGTGGGTGTTCCAATGTCACGCACATTCAAGTAGTCACCTTCATCGATTTGTTTCTGTAATTTAGCCCTAGCCTCTTCACGAGGTACTCTGATACGCACCTCCCTGTTAGTATTCTCACTCATCGCCCTGTCCTCATTGTATTACTCTATAACTAGTTACGATAAATGTTTCCCTAAGTAATCTTACCATATCCGGACTATATAGAGGGTACCTCGAATAGTACCACGATAAATGACAGTTCTTGCTCTACTGCTAGACTTTGTCTTGTCACTGGAACAGCCCATCCGCTCCTCCTTAGTAGCAGCATTATGTCCCTTATCAAGAATCCCGGAATAGTCCAGCCACCACTCTACCCCTCCTCTATTAGCCCTACCTTGCATTCTGCTCAATTGACCACATGAACCTCTAATTACAAATCTACCAGCAATAAGTGACAGCAAATAGCACCATTTTGCGGTTTTGGCAATTTCTAGCTGGTTTTTCGCAATTTTTGCAGCAGCCCATAGCTGTAATTGGTGGTTATGCAAATCTGGATTAAATCCAATGCTGGCAAGCAAAGAAAACATAAACTAGAGAATATAGCTCAGACCTGCGCCTTCTCTGGCTGGAAGGGATGCTCATCACGTTCGAAATGCGGCAGGTAGTTTTCCGCGGCGTCCATCTCTTGAATCCACCCGTTCTCTACCCGCAGTTCATCAAGCAATTCAAGGACTTCGGAATACTCTGAGACAGAGATTTTACGACACAGCTCGGCTATCTGGAGAGCTAGATGTGTTGGGTAATATTGAGACATGATACTTACAGTAATCTTGGGCGAAATATCATGAACCAGCCAGGTAAGCGAATCGTAACTGCCGGCCAGTCGATTGGGGAGAATGAGATGACGTATAATTAATCCTCTCTGAGCCAGCCCCCAGTCATCTAATACCAACTCATCCCCGACTTGCCGATGCATCTCCAGAATAGCCTGGCGAGCTCGCATCACATAATCACTGGTATGGGAGAACTTTGCTGCCCAAACATCAGAAGCATATCTCAAATCAGGCAGGTAGATATCCACAATCCCGTCCAGTGCTTGGAGGGATGCCACAGAATCATAGGCGTTAGTGTTATAAACTATGGGCACCCTGAGCCCCATAGGCACCGCTTCTAAAACTGCTCGAACTAGCTGAGGTACAAAGTGAGAAGGTGAAATAAAACTGATGTTGTGACATCCTAACTCGTCTTGAAGATATATCATACGTTCAGCCAAAGTATGAAAATCCATCTCCCTAGAAGCCTGATGTCCTGGGTCCTGGCTAATGTGATAGTTCTGACAGTAAACGCACCTCATGTTGCAATTACCAAAGAAGATAGCTCCGGTCCCTCTAGTGCCTGAGATAGCTGGCTCCTCGCCATGATGGTCACAGACCGCAGAGACTATAGGCAAATATCCCGAATGGCAAAACCCTTGCTCATTTTTTAGACGGTTGACATGGCATTCCCTGGGGCAAATATCACACGATGCCAACTGCATTTCCAGCGCCTCCGCCCGGCGCTCAAGCTCACCACTCCCATATAAGCGAAGATATGAAGGTTCCACTCCAGGCACTCCTATACTTTGGTTTTATCCCTCATTGAGGATGAGTTGCTTCCCAACCCTACTATTAGCAATTCCTACCTCATAAATCTTCCAAATCCTGGTAAAAACGAATCATAAGTTGAGTTAACTTATTACCTTCGTTTAATCTAAAGATTTTAGTTTGCTTTCCCAGAGGCTCTTCCTCCACTATCCCAATTCTTACCAAGTCTTCAATCACACGAGAAACACTGGAATGAGATAGACCTGTTTCCTCAGCAAGCCCTGATAGATATGTGATTTTGCCTCGATTCTTTAATAGCGTCTCTAGAATAGTTATCCGCGCACTTCGTCCAAGAACTTCTTCGAATATTCCCATAAAAGCCTCGTTGCGTAACATAAGTTTCTCATAAATTAGCAGGCTTGTCAATAATACTTCCAATTTTGCTATTATTCGAAAAGGTTGACAAAATTAAAGAAAGACCCGTATAATATTCGGAGTAACTATTTTGCCATAGGTCTACCAATCAGTAGAGCAGGCCAAGGAGGATTTAATGACAATTAGAATCGTTGCCGATAGTGCATCAGATATTCCAAGCGAGGTCGCACAGAAGCTAGGGATTAGCATTGTGCCCTTAACAGTCTCTTTTGGAAAGGAGGTTTATAGAGATGGCATTGACCTCAATGCCGCGGAATTCTACTCCAAATTAATTCAAAGCAAGACACACCCCGTAACTTCCCAGCCATCGATAGGAAATTTCATCGATGTCTACAAGGCGCTTGCCCGGAAGGGCGATGAGATAATTTCCATTCACCTTTCCAGTAAACTGAGCGGCACTTATAATGCGGCGTCACAAGCCAAGGAGGCTATGACGAAAGACTGCCGCATCGAAGTTGTGGATTCTAAATCAGTGTCCATGGGCACAGGGCTCACAGTCATTGCTGCTGCCAAAGCAATTCGAGATGGAGCTAGTTTCCAGCAAGCTATAGATATAGTGCATCATAGCATTCCACGAATACATCTGGTGGCCTTTTTCCAGACACTGGAGTATCTAGAGAGAGGGGGGCGGATAGGCAAAGGCAAAGCACTTCTCGGCGCACTGCTGCACGTGAAGCCCATAATTACAATCCGAGATGGTGAGGTTCAGCCATTCGGAAGGGCACACACCAGGATGGGTGCATTACGGCGTTTATATAATTTCGCCGAGTCCCTTCTACATATCAGAGAGCTATCCATTATGTATACCACTATCTTTGAGGAGGTGAAAATACTCGCTGGCTTGTTAAACCCAATTTTTCCTCAAGCTCGTATCCAGACGGCACAGGTTGGTTCTACATTAGGCACACATACTGGGCCAGGTACCCTTGCTATTGCCGCCCTGGTAGAATAACACGCCTCCAGATTATGTATCTATATGAGGGCAATGACTAAAGTTCCAGGGCCGACATATGTGGATGTGGCACAGCCAAGCCTTGTGATAAGGATATGCTCTCTGGAGATTAATGGCTCCAGGCGCTCAGCGAGCATCTCTGCCTCATCGAACACTGTGGAATAGGCAATCGCTATCTCTTTTACACCTGGAAAGCTTTCTGCCCACCGCTTTAAGCGATTTAAGGCCATTGTGCGACCAATGAGCAGTCTTGGAGAGCGTATTCTACCGCCATCGTAGACCTCACCTAACAGCTTGATACCCAGTGCCATGCTTATTTTCCCCAAGAGAATTAGCCCCCTCGTTAGCCGAAAGCGCTTTCCCTTAAAAAGGTAAGCAAAATTATCAACCTTCCCAAACATGCGACTCCGTGACACAGTTTGATGTATTATGTCAAGAAGCTGGTCTAAGTTCTTCCCTTCCTGGGCTGCCCTGGCAGCGGCTATGACTATCAGCCCCAAACCTACGGAGACCGAGTTCGAATCTACTACTTCCACGCGGCACTTACCCCCTATGTAACTCTGGGCTAACTTTGCCACATCATGTGTGCCGCTATAGCCAGGGGAGAGATGGATAGAAATGATTTCATCAGTTTCGGCGGCCAGATTGTTATATACTGTGACAAAATCGCCTGGCGATGGCACAGAGGTTTTGGGGAGTCCCTGACCATGAACTAACTCGTGGTAAACCCTGTCAGGTTTAAGGTCTACGCCATCGCGATAAGTCTCGGCACCTATTTGAATATACAGTGGCACTATAGTAATGGAGAGTTGGCGCGCTATCTCAAGAGGAATGTCGCAAGTACTATCAGTCACTACTTTAACCATTATTGCTAATCCTCCTAGTTCAAAGTGAAAGCTACTGGCTTTCTCCGTTATTATATCATTGAGCAACTGCGATAACTCTTGAGTAACCAGAAAAGGTAACAAGAAACTTGATAAACTATCATCGATGATGCCTCTCCAGATGGCTTAGAATGTGTTTTAGCTCAGACAATCATCACTGACCACACTGCATTGGAGTAATAATGGAAAGAGAAGCTGTTAGCAAAAGGAGGCTATACAACCTACTGGCTAAACTCAAAACCAGCCCTGGAGATTATATAACCCTGTATGTGAAACCTTCTTCCTTTCCAAATTTTATAAACGAACTATTGCTAGAACCTAAATATAGTATGTGCGTCGATGAAATCAAAGAGTCAGTTAATACTAAAGCCGTTATCCAAGAAGCTGGGAGGTATAAAACGGGAGCAGCTATATTTTGGCAGGAAATTGGAAACAGGTATATAGTGCTGCCTCCATTCCCTATCAGTGAAAATAAAGTTTTGCTTGGCGAGCTTGTTACTTCGCTTCTACAGGAAACACTGGGGAGAAAATATACTATAGGAGTCGTATTAGTAACCTGGGGTTCATACGCTCTAGGAATTTTCCATGGCGCTGACTTGATAGAATCAAAAGTGGGTACCGGGTACATCCATAAGGAACATAAGAAAGGCGGCAGAAGCCAAAAAAGATTTGCCCGGAGAACTGAAGAGCAGAAAAAGGACTTCCTGAGAAAAGTTAGTAATAGAATTGCGGAAAGATTTAAAAATCACGCCCTGGACTATATTTTCTTCGGGGGGAACAGATTAATTAGCAAACCATTGTTGACAGAGTGCCGATATCTTGAATTAGAAAGTGACAAAATTTCGGCAAGAATTTTGAATGTACGGTATGCAAATAAGGAAGCCTTAGACCACAGCCTGGATGAAATAACAAAATCGCTAGCCTTTACTTACTAAAGGCGTACAAAAATATACGGCTTAGCAAATGCCACACTTACCAGAAGCCAAATTCCCAGGCTTCTTTCTAACCCCTGGATTTCGAGCGTCTAGAGGCAGCCTAGATATCAAATCTAACTCCCTCCAGACGCTCAGCAAATGGCTACGAATATTTAGGCTTTACCTATTCTGAATACCTTCGTGCCACAGCTCGGGCAGACACCCTGTACTGCTGGTCTGCGGTTCTTAAGGATAATCTGTCTGGGGTTTCTTATTTCGACTTTCCTCCTGCACTTCATGCAATACGCTGTTGCCATGATGCCCTCCTTTTTCTAAAATTATTTCTACTAATATAATTACTGCAAGATTGAAGACTTGTCAATACCCTAGGCCCTGCTTTTTAAACAAAATTACCCTGACCACTCCTAAAATGAATAAACCAAAAACCAGAAGAGCCTTTCTGCCCTCAGGCATAGGATTCCAGAAGCTTCGCCAAAAGGACTCCATTACCTCGCCCAGTTCAATGTCAGGAATCTGGAACAACCTCTTACCTGTTTCAGGATCCCGTTGGTAAAACTTGACTTTAGGATTCTCAAGGGAGGTCGCCATTTTCCCCTCATAATCCACCCACATATGTATGGGAGAACAGTTAAAGTAGTAGGGGATGTTCTTCGCTTCAAAGATGGATGCTAGAACTAAAGCTCGGGCTTTGCAATCCCCCTTTTCTTTCTCCAATACCACTTTGGTGGCGGGGAAATACCACGGCATGCCATGAACTTCCCAGTCATAGTTATAAGTTATTCTCGCCTGAACTGTCTTTTCTATCGCTACAGGATCGGAGGGAAGGCTCGCCAGCATGGGTTCAACAGCACCAGGGTCAACATCTGGGCTAAAAATCCTGTGAACGCTAATAATCAAGTTTAAGGGATTGGGATATAACACAAATAATATCCAAAGTCCCAGTAATAAGGGAAAATACCGGTGAAAAACTTTTCCAGTAAAAATCCACCACTTCACTTTAATGCTATCTGGCATTCCTTTTCGTCAATCTCGTCTCTCCCCTGAGTGCCCTTTAATATGCACTTGCAGCACTGCTTTAAGCAGTTATGATAAACTCAAAGCCAGTCGGCTAACTCATAATCAATAATCTCATCAACCAAGAACTTTGTGACGAGAGCGATATTTCTAAAGGTATCAGTGTTAAGCAAGGAAAACCTTTCATAAATTATCTTTCGAATCTTCGATTGGTAGGCGGGAGTTATATAAGCCAGCTTTTTCCCGATGTAATCTTTAATCTCATCTCCAAATTGCTCATCTCGAATTAAAGGCACAGCACAGCTAACATCCCTGATAATTGAAGCTAGATAAAGGATCTTTCCCAATCTATTTCGTAGTGCTACCTCCCAAGCTAGAACCTCCTCAACACTCGGGTCAAGGATATACTTAGCATAAGCCGCCTGATCCACAACAAAGTTCTTACCATATAATAACCTGGTAACTCCATATTCCTTGGCAGCCATTCCAATATTATAGAGAAGAGCATTTATGCAATCTTGGGAAAGATTGTATTGCTTCGCCACCCTTATCAAGTCTTTAGGAACCTTGATAAGGTAGTATTCTAAAGAGCCATGTAAAACGGAATGCGCCGCCTGGCGTCTAATCCCAGCTAAAGCGACAAGCTGAGGTATTTCCAGAAACTTATCCACATAAACAGTGATTGTCGATTTTCCATGCAAAGCATCATGGGTAGCAAAAAAAGGTTCCCTGGCAGATTTTTCAACTATGTGGAGGTCAACTGAATCAGCCATGGGCTCGCCTATGATTCTATAGCACCCATCTAAAGCGCTCACGATTTTATCCACAATAGATTGCGCTATCTCTCCGTTCTTTGTTACAGAGAGTTTTGTCATCAGCGTTTTGTCACCTTAAATGCCAGCCAGCCACAAACGCCCCAAAACCAAAATTAGCCCGCTGCCAAATCCCCAGCGTGTATGAGTAACTAGCTTGCCAACAGAACAAAAATTTCACCTAACACTTGCCTCTCCTAAGCTTCTCTCCTCTTATCCTCCGTAAAGTTCCCTCGCTAATGCCAAAGTGGTGGGCTATTTCGTGGCGCACTACTTCCTGTACTTTCATTTCAATTTCTTTATCAAAGCGACACATCGCCTCTATAGGCTTCTGAAAGATGGTTATCTTGTCTGGCAGAACCATTCCATACCCTCTGCCTCGTTTGGTTTGGGGCACACCTTGATAAAGGCCTAGCAGTTGGGTGGGGTGTTTGAGTTTAACCTGCCTTAGTTGCCTCGATGTTGGCCAGTCCTCTACAACCACATCAACATTTTTCAGTTTGCTTTGAAACTCTGGAGGCAAATCCTCAATTGCCCTGGCCACAAGAGACTCAAATCTCTCCTCTGGCATATCTCTAAATCCACTCACCGGCATTATTCTACCACGTATCTTGCTTTTTCCTCTTTATCAAACAGCTTTTCTTGACGAGAGCTAATAAATAGGATAGGCTATTTGCTCAAAGCTAGGAGGGAAAATACCAAATTGTGGTGTCGCGGCATCAGAGGTGCTATTACAGTTACGGCAAATAATAAAGCGAGCATTATAGCTGCCAGCAAGGAGCTGCTTGAGAAAATGTTACAGGCTAATGGAATTGAGATTGACGAGGTAGCTACCATCTTTTTCACTACCACGTCAGACTTAAATG
>JABUBO010000225.1_pt1 | contig 17342 bp, 16 predicted proteins | sample 7240361 | NCBI WGS metagenome assembly JABUBO01 (sample SAMN07256346, study PRJNA390944) | subsurface metagenome | isolation source: Methane hydrate marine sediment | place: Pacific Ocean: Eastern North Pacific, ODP site
TAATATCTACCTTTTTCCTGCACTTCATACAATAGGCTTGCATTGGGTTTACCTCCCTTTTTCATATGATTTGGTATGTACGATAAACTATTCACACCCTTGATGTCAATACTCGCGCAAAGCCAATTTAGGGGTCACAAAAGCTTGAAATGTTACCTCCGGTTAGCAGCTAGACAGTTTCGTCCCAAAGACGTTCATACCACTCGCGGTGCTCATCACCGGCAATCTTCCGATATTTCGCCGTAGTATTGAAGCTGGCATGTCCCAGGTGCTCCTGAAGCAATCTAAGCCCATCGCCAGAGTCATCCAACTTCATTGCGTGCACACTGAAGGCATCTCTCAGACGGTGAGGGCTAACACCTCTTACCCTGCCGGTTTCTGGATTCACCAAGTCCGGGAGACCAGCCCGTCTGGCACAGCCCCTTACAATCTGCCAAGCCCGATGCCGGTTAAGACTGAAGAGAAGCACAGAGTCATCACGAGAGGTTGCTTGATTGCTGTCAATATGGTTTCTCAGTATTTCAAGGGTATCCCTATCAACCGGCAGAATCCTGATACGCCTGTGTTCTTGCTGACGCTTCCTAGCTTTATTGACTTCCTTACCGCACCCAGAGCAGAATTGGTGTCTCTTACCTAACCTCGCCTTGCACCTGATACATGATAGCTTGACACGCGTCTTGAGATGCAGGATTGTAACAGTACTCCGCTCGAACTCTATATCACTAAACTTAAGGGCCAGAGCCTCTGAAACTCGGCAGCCCAGGCGAAACAATAGCCTGACAAGCAGCCTATCGCGTAGGCAACCGGCAACTCGCTCCATCAACTCTATGTCCACAGGTTCCAGATATGTCTTCATCACTTCTTTGTCTCCGTACCGTCTCTTCCACCAAACGGCATGTCACCCGGTTCGGAATAGACTCGACAAAAGAGTCCAGGGGTAGTTTGTATTGCTTCGTCGATCCTCCAATTTTGCTGGTTTTCATAGCTTTCTGCTTTTGGTCAAGTTAACATTTCCACCCCTTTTGTTAACCTGTTTCATACCTAATAATATGTATGGTTATTGCTAAAGTTACTATACAAAACGGCGGTTATGTTAATGGCTTATTCCCCGGCTGGCTTCATTGATGGTGAAGGTTCAATTGTGATTAGCAGCTACAGGCGGAATGATTAGGAACAGAAAAACGAAATATCATTACCTAAGGATTAAAGTTTCTAATAAGAGTAAGGAAGTAATTGACCTATTCCATAGCACATTCCAATGTAGCCCGGTTTATTAAGATAAATGGAAAGGAGTTTGGCAATAGGCGTTATGTGGTAATTCCGGAGTTAGGAAGATTCTTGCGGAGGTATTACCGACTCCAATAGTTAAGGGGGAACATGCGCCGGTTGCTCTAGACTTTGATGGAAAGCACAGCAAGTTGACAGGTGAGGATACGGAAACTAGGGAAGTGATGAGGGGCAGAATATCTAGGTTTGACTGTTGCCGTGTAAAATGGGAGTTTTTTAAATCTTTAACAACTTCGTAGAATCTCTAATGAAGATTACTAAAGATTATCAAAGAACTTTATACGAATTTAAGCTTCCGAGGAGGTTCTTTATAATTCTTTTATAGTTTCATATAATCTCTAATGAGAACTACTAAAGACTATTAAAGAACCTTAAAGAATCTATACTGCTTGGGGCTTATCGTTCTGTTGTTACATCGTGATTACACTGTTATCACCGGTAACCAGTTATGACCCAGCTTCCTTCATAGTTTTTCCAATAGCTTTCACCACTTTAGAATGAAAACTATAAGAAAACATAGGAAAAACTATGTTTTGCTTAACTCCAGCGTTCACAACCCAGCTTCCCTAGCCTTTCCCTTCTTAGTCTTCTCACACTCACAACCCCTGATAAATTGTTCTCTTATAAAGCACCTCGGATTGTTTTATAATCTCTGCATTAGGGCAACCAAGACACTCCTCGCCGCTGGTAGGCTTGTTCGGAGCTGTACAGTTCTTATATGCCCTGTGTCTATCTCTCTTAACATTCGCCCTGATAAGCTTTCCGGTAAATTTGCACCATAGGCATTCCTTTCTGCAATCTGGTTCTTGGTCATGCGACATATCATTCTACCTCCTTTGGCTTCCCCACCACTTCGCCAGCTATTTTTATCCTTACCATCTCTACCTTCTCTGAGCCTACTAGATAATGTAGTTATTGTAGTTATTGTAGTTTTTATAGATATAGTAGTTTTCTAATAAATATAGAGATATAATACGTTTGTCCTATATATATATCCGTCTATAAAACCTACTTTATCTACCCTCCTTCAAAGATTTAAGTGCCTTTTGCACAGTTTCATCGTTAATACACGTTGTCTCACAAGCTTGTTCTAAAATGGTGGGGTCAGGCCAATAATGGGGATACCCACTAATGTTAGAATCCCTAAAGCCAAACTTTCGCAACGTAGCTGAAATTTGATGTGAGCTAACACTACGGCCAAAGTCCTTTAGCAACCGGGGACGTATCAAGGCAACTTGAACTGGAGACTTAAAATCCAAACTATCACTCTTTGCCATCTCAGCAATAAAGCCCCTGAGTATTAGTGCCCCAACTTCAAAAGACTGCCCATCTCTGAGTATTCTGGATACTAGTTCTACCTCTGCCCACAAGTATTCTAGGAATGTAATATCGTGAACGACTTCGGCTAGAATCAGTAATGGCTTATAGGCATCAATCACCCTCGCTTCAAGATGCAAATTAGAAGGTGAAGTTACCCGCCGGGGTAAATTGAGTAATAGTACGCTGAACTCCTCTCGAATCATTTTAGCCAACTCGCTATCCCTGCTAATTGGGTCATGGTAGCTGTCTGGGCTGCGTTCTTTGTTTTTCTTTGTTCGCAAAGGAATAGCTCTACTTTCAAGTGCCGGGTCACCAAAAGGATAACGGCGATGGATAATGGTAGCACCAAATAGTGGATAGACTTTTTCTACCCATTTACCACCTTTAGTCGGCTCCATTTTCCGCCAAAAAGCTATATTGCGGTCAAAGCGCATCATCAAGGCTGATTCGCATCCGCTATCTTCTTTGAAATCATCGCCCTCCTCAATAATGGCAGTTCCCTCATAGCATTCGCTCAATTCCAACTTCAAGGCTGGTGCTGTCATACCCTTGGCTGACATAGACTGAGGCTCATAGCATATCGCCTTAGCTGATTCTAGGAGGCGACTTTTACCAGTGGCAGTATCCCCTTCAACTTTTAATGGAGCAAATAGCCTAACCTCTCTGACTCTGTATGTTTGTGCTGCGTAATATGCAGCTTTCTTTAACTCAAGCTCCTCAGCTCCGCAGCTCGCACTATATATTTTTAAGGCTAACTCAATACCATCTTTAAGGTGGTCGTATTCGCTTGTCATTAGGCTACCTCCTCTAGGGTAGCTAAGCGGACATTCAATAGCAATTCAGAAGTAGTTTTGCTTCGCTCACGTTGTGATGTGGCACAACACAGAAATGGCTACCAATCTCCAGAATGGAGGGAATATTCCTACTCTGGCACTACATAAATACATAAAAAGCCCGCTCAGCCAATGGGCTGATGGGGAATATCCCTCAGTTACCTCAGGAATGCCTTGTTTTAGAGCCGCCGAGCGCCTGGCTACAGGTATTATGGCAGAATTTATAGATAGTGCCGGGGAGGCGCGGTTTTTAGCCAAGGCTGCCCGGTTTCAAAGTGATTTAGCTCAAATGGGGGCAGGCCAGTCCCTTTACCAGGGGATAATGGGCGCTCTGGGCTACGCCAAGAATAAGCTCCCCATGCTCAAGCTAGCCCGCAGGTTACCACTTCAGATTCTGGAGTCTATGACTCAAGGTAGAATATCAGACGAAGAATGCCTTGCCCGACAACAGGCTCTACTATTGGGTGCCGCCGGGCTACTCCCCTCACAGTGCCCCAACTGGCATCGGGGAAATGATGATAAATGGATAGACAAATTGGAGGGGCTATGGGCTTCTTCCCGCCAGCCTGAGGCAATGTCCCGGAATGAGTGGCGTCTGTTTAAGGTCAGACCAAACAACTCCCCCATTCGTCGCATAGTAGCTATGAGTTACCTTATACTCCGCTATAGGGAAAAAGGGATATTAAAAGCGATAATCAATATGGTAAACGAGGTACCGGTCAACAAAGGTTACCGCAGATTAGAAAAGGGGTTACTGGTTACCACCAATGGTTATTGGGCAAGCCACTTTGATTTTGGCTCAGCCAATAGGATAAGCAGTCCCACCCTTCTCGGTAGCTGGCGAGCGGCTGATATTATAGTGAATGTGCTCCTGCCCTTCACCCTTGCCTGGAGCCGACTTAATTCCCAACCAGAGCTGGAGATGAAGGTCTTTGACCTTTATCGCTGTTACCCTAGGCTGGCAGTAAACACCGTGGAACGGCACATGAGGAACCAGCTTGGGCTAAGTAGCTGCCTGGTCAACACAGCCCAACGGCAACAGGGGCTAATCCACATCTATAATACCCTGTGCACTCAGGGGAATTGTAATAGCTGTCCCTTAGGGGAGTCGCTTAAGCCAGCTTGAGGCCGGGAACTACATCCAAATCTAAGCCGTCTATCTTACCGGCTTGGAACCGGTAGTAGCCACAGGCAGCAATCATAGCTGCATTATCAGTGCATAACGCCGGCTCAGGAACCAGAACCGGGATGGGTGAGTTTTCCACCAGCCATTTTCGAAGCAGTTCATTTGATGCCACCCCACCGGCCAGTAAAATTTGCTTCACCCGGAACTCTTTGGCTACGGCTACAGCTTTGGTGACCAGCACATCAACCACTGCCTGCTGAAAGCTGGCGGCAGCATCAGCCCTAGATAAAACCATACCCCCCTCCACCAACCGCAACAGGGCAGTCTTGACACCACTGAAGCTGAAGTCGTTAGTCCCCTTCAGCCAGGCACGAGGTAGCTGGAGAGAAGCCGTGCCATTTTTGGCTGCCTCTTGAATGGCTGGACCACCGGGGTAGCCTAAGCCCAATATCCTGGCGGCTTTATCAAAGGCCTCGCCGGCAGCATCATCCCGTGTTCTCCCCAATACCACATAGTCCCCGTGCCCCCTCATTAGCACCAAATCACTATGCCCCCCGGAAACAATGAGGCACACCAAGGGGAAGACGGGGGTAACACCAGGGCTGCGGTCAATCAGCCAGTTAGCGTAGATATGACCCTCGAGGTGATTTACTCCGGTAATAGGCAACCCACGGGCTAAAGTAATAGCCTTAGCCACATTTACTCCTACCAATAGCGAGCCAGCCAGACCAGGACCAATGGTGACAGCAATGCCATCCAAATCCCCCCAGCTAGCCTTAGCCATCACCTGCTCAATAATGGGGATAATAGCCAGAATGTGCTGCCTGGAGGCGACCTCAGGAACAACCCCCCCATAGCGGGCATGGATTTCCACCTGCGAGGCAACCTGGTTGGACAGAATTCTAACCCCATCCTCCACCACCGCGGCGGCTGTTTCATCACAGGAGGTCTCAATACCCAGGATTTTCATATATCTGGATTATAGCATAGATACCGTTAGTGAAATAACCTTGTTCCTTTGACACGCCTATTAGCCAATGTTATGATAACTAAAAGGGGACTGTTCAAGGTCTGGCTAAGAGTGGGGTGATGTTATATGTCTGGCGTTGAAACACTATACCTAGTGTTTCTTTTTGTTTGTCTGCTACTATCAAGCTTCTTTTCTAGCTCGGAAACAGCCTTTATTTCCCTGCAGAGGATAAGATTGGAGCACATGGTTGATACCAAGGTAAAGGGGGCAGAGCGGGTATTAAGGCTGATTCAGCGGCCGGAGAAGCTTCTATCCACCATCCTGCTGGGCAACAATTTGGTAAACACTGCTGCTGCTGCCCTGGGTACTGCTTTGGCCATTTCCCTCTGGGGGGAAGAGTACGGCATCCTCATTGCCACCGTAGTAGTAACTATTCTTATCCTGATATTTGGCGAAACTACCCCCAAGACCCTAGCTACTCAGCATACTGAGAGGTTATCTCTGGCATTAGCTCGACCAATAGAGGTAATATCCTGGCTATTTACCCCCTTCGTAGCCGCGCTGAGCTGGATAGCCTTAGCATTTAGTAAACTGCTAGGCGGGACACCTGTACCCAGGTCTCTGGTCAGCGCGGAGGAAATTCGCACCATGATATCGGTGGGACACAAAGAGGGAACAGTGGAGGAGGCCGAGGCTGAAATGCTGCATAAGGTCTTTGACTTTGGTGACCGACCAGTTCGTGAGGTCATGGTGCCGCGCACCGAGGTGGTATGGGTTGAGAAAGGTATTAGGCTAGCTGATTTCCTTACCATCTATACCGAGTCCCCCCTATCCCGTTTCCCGGTATATCAAGAAAACATGGATAATGTGGTCGGCATCCTTTCGGTAAAGGATGTGCTCATGGCTCAGGCTAAGGGCACTATTAACGATGAGGCTACCATTGATGACCTGGTTCGTCCCGCCTACTTTACCCCCGAGTTCAAGCGCATCAGCGAGCTCTTTACTGAGATGAGGGATAAGAACTACCGGATGGCGGTGGTTGTGGATGAATATGGGGGCACTGCTGGAATAGTCAGCCTCAGCCGGTTAGTTGAGGAAGTTGTCGGCCCGGTGGGGGACGAGTTTGCCGAGGCGGAGAAGGAATATGAAACCATCAACGAGTATACCTTCCAGATTGATGGTGGCATGCGTGTTGAGGAAGCCAATGAAGAGATGGGGTTGGAGTTACCTGAGGGCGATTATGAGACTGTAGCCGGCTTCATACTCGACCTTTTGAGGCATATACCTAAAACGGGCGAACGGCTGAGGTATAAGGGTATGAATCTGGTGATAACAGAAATGCGTGGGGTAAAAATCGAGAAAGTTCTATTAACCAAGAAAAAACATGCAGCGTCTGCGGATTAGGTTCTGCCGAGGACAAGAGGTAAAGTTCATCTCCCACCTGGATATTATGCGCCTATGGCAAAGAGCGCTTCACCGTGCCGGGGTATCACTGGCTTATTCCGAGGGATTTAGTCCCCACCCCCGAATATCATTGGCGGCACCCCTCCCGGTGGGGGTAACTAGTGAGGCTGAGTTGATGGACATCGTCTGCACCAAATGGGTCTCCCCACATTGGTTCACTGCCGCGGTAAGCCAGCAGCTACCACCTGGCATTGAAATACTACAGGTGTATCCAATAGTTCTGAGCCATCCATCGTTACAATCGCAGGTTCGCTATGCTGAATATAGGGTTGAAGTGGAAACCGAAAAGGGGCAAAGGGATATAGAATCAGCAATCACCAGCTTGCTGTCAAAAAAACACCTGCCGTGGCAGCACCAGCGGGATACCGGCTGGCGAAGCTACGACCTGAGGGCTTTAATTGATGACCTATGGCTTATTGATTGGCATCATCCCTATGCCACTGTAGGTATGAGGTTGCGTTGTGATAACACCGGTTCAGGAAGACCAGAGCAGGTGGCTGCTGCTCTGGGTTTTACCCATCATCCACAGTTGATGCACCGCATTAAACTTATCTTAAAAACAAGCTAGCATTTAATACGAGAGAGAGGCGTTGGAAACCAAAAGGCAGGGACATCAAGAGCCGCTAGAGCAGAGGGTGCTAAACTTTATTCAGGAACATCACCTGGTATCAAGTCAGCACTGCCTACTGGTGGCGGTATCCGGTGGGCCAGATTCAGTCTGCCTGCTCCATATCCTGGTTAAACTCCAGGAGGAACTAGATATAAGGCTACATGTGGCTCACCTCAACCACCAACTACGAGGTGCCGAGTCTGAGGCTGACGCTCGGTATGTTTTTGACCTAGCCCACCGCTTGGGTATTCCAGCTACTATAGAACAGCGTGATGTAAAGGCCTATCAAGCCCAGCGACGCATTTCATTAGAAGAGGCAGCCCGTGAGGTGCGATATACCTTCTTGGCTCAGGTGGCAAAGTCTATCGGTGCTAATCGAGTAGCGGTAGGGCATACCACTGATGACCATATAGAGACGATACTGATGCATCTAATCCGAGGGACAGGAACCAGAGGACTTCGCGGCTTACAACCAAGTAGCCGGTGGCAATCTTCAGGGAATAGCCTCACTATAATCAGACCTCTTTTGGCGGTGAGCCGGGAGGAGACAGCTGGTTATTGCCGTAGTCACAAGCTTATGCCCCGGACTGATGCCTCTAACCTGTCACTATCACCACTGAGAAATAGAATCCGTCTCCAGCTCCTGCCGCTACTCAAGAGCTATAACCCACAGGTGGCTGAAGCCTTGCTTCGAACCGCCCACATTGCTGGTGATGACCTTGCCTTCCTGGATGAAGAGGGCGCCCGATTATGGGGTGAAATTGCCCAAAGACAAGAAAACACAATTATTTTAGACAAGGAAAGGTTTCTTGAGTTACCTTCTGCCCTAAAGCGACACTTGCTACGAATGTCCATAGAAAAGTTGTTGGGTAATCTTAAGGATATTGAGGCGCGTCACATTGAAGAAATAATGGACGCCTTAACCAAGCCAGCGGGAAAAAGAATCAGCCTGCCCGGAGGGCTAAATTTTTCCATAGAATACAACCGATACCTGCTAGGTCCAGACCCGGCGGCTGTATCCCCCTTCCCCCTGCTAGGTGCTGAGTTTTCATTAAAGCTACCTGGCGAAACACTACTACCAGGATGGTATGTTAAGGCAGCCATCATAAACCGGGAGCAGATGACAGAAAAAGATATGGACTTTACCGCCTACTTTGACCTTGATAAGACTAGCGATAAACTGGTGGTGCGACCTCGCCGGCGTGGCGACCGGTTTCAGCCACTGGGTATGAGCCAGCCCAAGAAGCTGGGGGAGTTTATGATTGACACCAAAATCCCTTATGCCTGGCGTCAGCGAATCCCTATCGTCTGCTCACCCCGGCATATCCTGTGGGTTGTTGGCTGGCGTATAGATGATAGGGTAAAGGTTACCGGAAACACCAAGCAGATTCTGTGTCTCAAATTTGAGCGGGGCTAGACCTCTTAATAGGTTTGAGCAAAATGAAGGGTTGTGATATAGTAAAAATATAAAATATTATTCACTCCACAGAATCGGGGAGGGATCGCATAGTGGTCTAGTGCGGGCGCCTGCTAAGCGCTTACCCTGAGAAATCGGGGTCGTGGGTTCAAATCCCACTCCCTCCGCCATATAAGGTTGATATGCCCCTTGAATAAGGGGTATATTTTCAATATCACCAAAAGGCGGGAAGGATGTCCCAATATTATATCTGGACTATAGGCTGCCAGATGAATAAGGCTGAATCGGAACGGCTGGGCAGCTTCTTTGAGCAGCTGGGCTATCAGACGACGGCTGCCGTTGAGCAGGCTGATATTATTGTGCTTAATAGCTGCGTGGTGCGCCAGAGTGCCGAGAACCGAGTCATTAACAAGCTCGATGCCCTTAAATCGCTAAAAAGGTTACGCCCTAACCTGACCCTGGTGGTAACTGGTTGTTTGGTAAATTCCAAGGCTGACCGGCTTAAAGAAAGCTTTCCCCATGTTGATTACTTCTTTAAGCCCGGGGACTACCCACAGTGGCTAGGGAAAGCCGAATCGGGAGCAGTGTTACCTCGGCACCCCTCCCCCAGCACCTTTGTGCCTATCATTCAGGGCTGTGAAAACTTTTGTTCCTATTGCATTGTCCCCTACCGCCGTGGCAAGGAAAGGAGCCGTCCGGTAGCTGAAATAGCCTGCGAGGTTAAGGAGCTGGTGCACCGTGGTGCAAAAGAGGTTACCTTGCTCGGGCAAAATGTAGATTCATACGGACATGACCTGCCTGATAAACCTGACCTGGCTGACTTGCTCCAGGAACTAAATACTATAGGTGGATTAGCTCGCATACGCTTCCTGACTAATCACCCCAAGGACATGAGCCTCAAGCTAATTGAGGTGGTAGCTAATCTAGATAAGGTCTGCGAGCTAATTTGCCTCCCCGTTCAATCAGGCAACAATGATATTCTAATGGCAATGAGGCGAGGCTACACAGTAGAATACTATCGCCAGCTTATTACACAAATACGCAGTAAGATACCGAACGTAGCCTTGAGCACCGATGTCATTGTTGGTTTCCCCTCAGAGGGTGAACCGCAGTTCCAGCAAACAGTCAGCTTGCTTTCTGAGCTAAGGTTTGATACCGTCCATGTAGCCGCCTATTCACCAAGAACGGGGACTATTGCCGCCAGGAAATTCGAGGATAATATCCTACTTGCTGAGAAAAAGGAGCGGCTAAACAAGATTGAGCAGCTTCAGGAGAGCATCGCTGCCGAAATCAATGCCCAACTCCTGGGCAAGACGGTTGAAGTTTTGGTAGACGGGAAGAAGAAGGGTAAGTGGCAAGGTAGAACCAGAACTGGTAAACTGGTATTCTTCAGTGACAATGGTGACTATCTGGGGCAACTGGTGAGAATCAGGATTGAGAAGACAAGCCCTTGGTCATTGCAGGGCAGGGTTGAATTAAATAGCATCAACTAAAACAAGGAGGAAAAGTGAAAAAGAGAATATTAAATTTGGGGTTAATAGGGGGATTTCTTATCACTTTAGCATCTATGGGCGGCTGTGCCCCAGCCGGGGAGCCTGAAGGAGGGTTTGACTGGACAATAATTATTTTTCTGATAGTGATTTTTGGGCTGATGTATTTGGTCTTGATCAGACCGCAACGCAAGAGGCAAAAGGAACACCAGCAACTGGTGGAAGAACTAAGGAGGGGGGATAGGGTAGTTACCGCTGGTGGAATTTACGGCGAGATTGAAACTGTTAGCGAAGACAGTGTAGTCATAAAAGTAGAATCAGGAGTGACAATGAGGGTGGCTAAAGGTAGCGTAGCCCTCAAACGAGAGAGATAGAGATTGTCTAATTAGCCCCGAAATAGCTTGTTCCGAGGTCAACCCTACTCCGTTTTCCTCCAAGTTCGCAGATTCCTTTGATGGTGAATATAGATGAGCAACCTCAACCAACTCAAGGAAAAGATAGCCGAACTGAAAGAGGAGCTAAGGGCGGTTATTGTCGCCCATAATTACCAGCGCCCTGAGGTTCAGGATGTAGCTGACTTTGTCGGTGATTCCCTGGAGCTATCACGCCAATGCACTGAGGTAAATGCTCAGACAATTGTTTTCTGCGGCGTCCGTTTTATGGCTGAAACCGCGGCTATCCTGAACCCTAACCGCACTGTTCTGCTAGCCGAAGGTAGTGCTGGCTGCCCACTGGCAGACATGATTACTGTTGATGTGCTGAGAGAGTGGAAGCAGAGATACCCCAGGGCATCGGTCGTCTGCTACGTCAATTCATCAGCCGAAATCAAAGCTGAGAGTGATATTTGCTGCACCTCGGCTAATGGGGCTAAAGTGGTGGATTCAGTATTAAGTAATGACATACTCTTTGTGCCTGACCAGAACCTGGGGCACTATGTTTCTACCCAGACTAAAAAGAATATAATCCTCTATCCCGGCTTCTGCTATGTTCACCACCGGCTTAAGCCCGAGCAGGTGAAGCTGGCAAAAAAACTACACCCTGACGCCCGGATATTAGTCCATCCTGAGTGCCGCCCTGAGGTAATTGACCTAGCTGACGCTGCCCTTAGCACCTCACAGATGATTCGCTATGCGAAGGCAAGCTCACACCAAAGCTTTATTATCGGCACTGAAGAGGGATTGCTTCATCGCTTGCGCCAGGAGAACCCAGACAAGTCCTTCTATTTGGTGACAAATAGTCAAATCTGTACCGATATGAAGAAAACAACCCTGGAAATACTTGCTCAAACGATGGAGTTAAGGCAGAATATAGTAACCGTACCAGAAGCAATACGGATTAAAGCAAAGCAGGCAGTTGACCGGATGCTGGCTATTAGTTACCCAGTTAAAGCCGAAGAGGTAGACTAATGAGCTATTATGACTACATTATAGTGGGCAGTGGCATTGCCGGGCTGTATACTGCCCTGCTGGCAAAAGAGCAGGGGAGTGTGCTCATTATAACCAAAGGCAATATTGACGACTGCAATACCAAGTATGCCCAGGGGGGTATTGCGGCTGCTATAGGTAGGAATGATTCCCCTGAGCTTCACTTTCAGGATACCATTGCTGCTGGAGATGGCTTGTGCGATGAAGAAGCAGTACGTATATTAGTCAACGAAGCCCCCGACTGCATCGCTGACCTGGTCAACTTTGGGGTGCCCTTTGATACCCTTGACGGAGAGATTGCCCTCACCATGGAGGCAGCTCACAGTATGCCCCGTATTCTACACGCCGGTGGCGACGCCACTGGCGAACATATTGAAGTCACCCTCAGTAACCGGGTGCGTTCGTCTAAAATCCAGGTGCTTGAAGATTGCCTGGCTACCGAGATTCTGGTGGAAAAGGGACGAGTTTCGGGAATAAAAGCTCTTGATTGCCGCACCGGCTCCATTGAACAGTTTGAGTGTCGCTTCCCGATTCTGGCTACCGGCGGTGCCGGGCAGCTATTCAAGTTCAATACTAACTCTGAAATAGCCACTGGTGATGGCATAGCCCTGGCCTTTAAAGCTGGGGCAGAGATAGTTGATATGGAGTTTTTCCAGTTCCACCCTACCGCCCTACGCCTGCCCGGGGTAACCCCCTTTCTTATATCCGAAGCGGTCAGGGGCGAAGGGGGGATACTGCGCAATGTAGAAGGCTACCGCTTCATGCCCGACTACGCACCGGAGGGTGACCTGGCACTGCGAGATATAGTAGCCCGTAGCCTACTATACGAGATGGAAAAAACGGGCTCAGATAGAGTCTTTATTGATGTTACTCATTTACCACCCTCGGTTACTACCACCCGGTTTCCTCATATATACCGATTCTGCCTAGACCACGGCTTAGATATTACCAAAGGTCTGGTACCGGTGGCACCGGCGGCTCACTATATGATGGGTGGCATCAAGACCAATAACTGGGGGGAAACCAATATAGCCGGATTATTTGCTACTGGTGAAACTGCCTGCACTGGGGTTCATGGGGCGAACCGCTTAGCTTCAAATTCAATGCTTGAAGTGCTCGTGTTTAGCAAGAGAATTATGGAAAAAACCGGAAAAAGAGCTGCTATCGAAGCACCTATTGCCAGCGGAGGTGTGGAGGTTCACCACTCGCTGAGCCAGAGGGAAATTTCTAGAGTCGTGCGCCCACCCAGCCTTTCTGCTCTGCAGCAACTGCACTGGGATAAAGTAGGCATTATACGCAACAAGGAAGGCCTGACCGAGGCAGCCGATATCCTAGCTGCCTGGCAGAAATCCTTACCCCAGCCTACAGACCGCCCCTCCTACGAGCTAAACAACTTGGTGCTGACCGGTCGATTGGTAACTGAGGCAGCTCTGCTTAGGGAAGAGAGCCGCGGAGCTCATTTCCGCTCCGACTTCCCCCAGAGTTCACCCCAATGGCAACGCCACATTGTATTCACATTGAAGTAGGGGGTGAGGTAGATAGATAATCTCCAACTATCCGAAGAACAGATTGATAACATTATAGACCTTGCCTTGGCTGAGGATATAAGCCACGGTGATGTAACCAGTGAGGCATTAATACCCCCCGAACTCCAGGGGAAGGCATCCATACTGGTTAAGGCAGAGGGGATAGTGGCTGGTGACGAGGTAGCGAAGCGGGTGTTTCTCAGGGTTGACCCGTCACTCAAGGTCGAGGTGCTTATTGAAGATGGAACCAAGGTAAAACCGGGGGACATAGTAGCCACCGTCTTCGGCAGTGTAACCAGCATCCTTAAAGCCGAGCGGGTGGCTCTCAATTTCCTAAACAGGCTCAGTGGCATTGCCTCGCAGACAGCCCAATATGTCGCCAAAACACACGGATTCGTGGTCAGTATAACTGATACTCGCAAAACTACTCCCGGGCTCAGGTTACTGGAAAAGTATGCGGTGCGCGTGGGTGGTGGGCAAAGCCACCGCTTTCACCTGGGTGATGGTATCCTGATTAAGGATAACCACATTGAGGCGCTGCGTGCCCTGGGTATGAGCTTAAAGGATATTGTCGCCAAGGCTAAACAGAACGCCCCTCAGGGCTTAATGGTTGAGGTGGAGGTCAAAACTACCCAGGAAGCCCTGGATGCAGTCGAGGCCGGGGCAGATATAATCATGCTGGATAATATGGGCCCTGATGAAATGCGCCGGGTGGTTAGCTTAGTCGCCAGTCGTGTCAGGATTGAAGCCTCAGGGGGTATTACGCTGACTAATGTCCGAGCTGCGGCTAGGGCAGGGGTTGATGTCATCTCTATCGGTGCCCTCACCCATTCCCCCAAAGCCCTGGATATAAGCCTTGAGCTCGAACCACAGACCCTCAAACTAATCTAGACTAGGTTTAGGTCAGCTTATAGGCGTTTTCTAGCACTAGCCAGATAACTCTCGCTGCTATCCTCTATTATTATATCGGTAAATCCAGCCATTGACAGCATTATTTGCATCTCTTCCTCATCGGGAATGGTGTCATTTTCCATAGCCGGGACTTGGCGGTGAATTTGGTTAATCGTGGTTTGGCTTGAGGTATGGCAGATGAACAGTTTACCTCCGGTTTTAATTACCCGGTTCATTTCGGCGAGGGCTCTCGGCTTATTTTGGAAGTGGGGAAAGCTGGAATAGCATATTACAACGTCGAAGATTTCCTCACCGAGGGGGATATTGGTCACATCGGCGTGAAGGTAATCAATATTTCCGTTAAAGCCTTTAGCTTGGGCTTTTCTTAACATTTCCTCAGCAAAGTCCAGGGCAACTATTTGTCCATTCTTTCCAATCTTACTTAGCAGAAAGGGAATGAATACGCCAGTTCCTGTCCCCACATCAAGTACAGTGGAACCAGGCTTAATATTCAGGCGTCTGGCCATTTGCTTGAGTTTGGTTGTGTCCTTCTCCGAAGCGGTTTCATCCCAGATGGCTGCCCTCTGGTTAAAATGTGCCCTAATCATTATCGCTCCTCCAAGGCTGGTTTTTCTTGCCAGCCCTTTACCTTCCTCTTGGGGGAGAAAATAGCCGCTATCATAAAGATTACCGAAGAGGTTACCACTATTGTGGCTCCGCTGGGAATGTTGAAAAGATAGGAAAACAGGAGCCCCATCCAGCCAGAGAGAACACCAAAACTCGCCGAGAGGAGAAACATTCGTTTCATGCTGTAGGTGAGCTGGTAGGCAGCGGCTGCTGGATTCAGAATCAGGGCGAAGATAAGTAGCCCACCGATGGAGCGAAGTGAGACGGTTATGGTGGCACCGGTTAAGAACAGGACACCATACAACACCAGTGTTGCCGGGATACCCACTGCGAGGGCCATATCACGATGAAAAATGGTGGCTTGAATCTCTTTATAGAAGATAAGAACCAACCCCACCACAACCACGCTTACTATTCCCAGAAATATGATGTCGCTTCTGGTATTGGTGAGGATGCTACCCCATAATAACTCAAGGGCTCCTGACTTGGTGCCGGGCATTAACCCCATAAAGAGGAAGGCAATCCCCAGCATAAGAGAAAAGATGACCCCTAATGAAGTTTCGGGACTAAGCTCCCCACGGTCAGCAAGAGGACCAATAATAGCTGCCGATAGAAGGCTAAGGGCAAAGGCGCCTATCAGGGGGTTAAAACCCAACCACAACCCGAGTAGTGCCCCGGCAAAGGCGGCGTGTGACATGCACACGCCGATAAAGGGCATATGCATTAACACCACGAAGACGCCAATAGTAGCACAGGCAATACCACCCAGAAAGGCAGAAAGGATGGCATTCTGCATGAATTGGTAACCAAAGATAGATAGATCCAAGCCAGACTCCTTAGCCTTAGACCAAAATGACCTCCCTCCGCCTCCTCCTCACTGCCGGGGTAGGCATATCATATAACCGGCTGAGGTTATCATCGGTGAGCAGTTCATCGGGAGAACCCTCACCCCAGATGAGTCCTTCCTTCATTAGCACCACCCGGTCGCAGGTAACAGGCAGTGAGTTTAGGTCATGGGTCACAAATAAAGTGGTCAGGCGTCGTAAATCGTGAATTTGTTTCACCAGCTCTAGTATGCCGGTTTGCGCCTTCCAATCCAGTGAAGCAGTTGGCTCGTCAAGCAAAAATATTTCTGGCTCCTGTGCCAGACAACGAGCTATGGCTACCCGTTGTTGCTCACCTCCGGAAAGGTGTCCAATAGGTCGCTGGGCAAGGTGGGTCATGCTCACCAGCTCTAACACCTCATCTACAATTTCCCAGTCGTGCTTGCCTGGTTTTCTAACTAAACCCAAAATCCCATAGCGCCCTATCATCACCACTTCACGAACATTCATCGGCATCCGTGGGTCTATGTTCTCAACTTGAGGCACATAGCCAACTTTCTTTCTCAGGGAGTGGCTATTGCCTGGGGTGAGGTAGTTCCCCAGTACCCATACCCGCCCACTGAGTAGCTTGCCTAGCCCATTAACTATGGTAAGAAGCGTAGTTTTTCCGGCACCGTTAGGACCGATGATACCAACGAACTCTCCAGACTTTACCTTAAGCGATACGCCCCGAAGGGCGATATCTTCCCTGTAGGAAACTACGGCATCCTCAATATTTATAACGGTGGCTCTCATTTTCTTGTCCTCCCTCTCTTAATTGGTATTCGGCTACTGAGCTATCGCCTCCAGTATCAGCTCAATGTTCCGGTCAACGGCTTTCTCCCAGGTCTCGGTGTTATCAAAACCACCGGGGAAATTGGAAAGTATTACCCTTTTGCAGCCAAGCTCCTCGGCTATCCCTGCCCCGGCATTCTGACCGCTCTGAAGGTTATCAATAATCAGGGTTACTTTTGCCTCGTTACCCTTATCCACCAGTTCTTTTACCACCTGTAGAGTACGTGAGTCGGGTCTGCCATAGGTAGCAATAATATTGAGACCAGTCCACTGGACAAACCCAGCCAGCATATCAGCGCACATTACATTGATATTAGACAGGTTTTCATTAGCCAGCTTGCCTTTTATCTCAGCCTCTTTAGCTTCAATCTTATCCTTTAGTTCTGTTGCTGACTTCTGATAAGTGGAAATGTTCTTGGCATCTAACTGGCACAAGGCAGCGGTAATCTTATCGGTTGCCTCTAGCTGTATCGGTGGCGTCATCCAGTTACCTTTTATATCAATTCTGACTACAGTTAGGTCGGGGTTATTGGCTGAGGCGATTAGCTCCTGAGAAAACTGCTCCCCCTGCCAGCCATGCAGAAGAAAAAGGTCGGCATCAGCCAGCTTCCGAATATCGCCGGGCTTGACATCGAAGTGCCCTGGACATTGGGCTGGTGGAATAATGTTGACCACATCAATTCTGTCGCCCCCCCACTT
>JABUBO010000226.1_pt1 | contig 17325 bp, 20 predicted proteins | sample 7240361 | NCBI WGS metagenome assembly JABUBO01 (sample SAMN07256346, study PRJNA390944) | subsurface metagenome | isolation source: Methane hydrate marine sediment | place: Pacific Ocean: Eastern North Pacific, ODP site
CCACTCTAGCTTGACAAATTACCCAAAAGGGTATACCCTATGTCCAGACCTATGAAAAATAACGAAGGGTTGACCCTTACCCAGGCTGCCAAAGCTATGCGTCTAACCCCGAAAACAGTCAGGCGCCATATCAAGCAAGGGAAAATCCCCTATAAGCTAGTGCCGGGCAAATATGGAGACGAATACCGAATCCTCGAGCTGCCTCCCGACAAGGTAAGAGGGGAAGCTATGGACAAAACCCCTACCTTAGCTCTGGACATTATACACAGGTTAGAGCTGGAGAATCGAAACCTTGCCGGCCAGCTTGGAGCAACCCAGGAGAGAGTCCGAACCCTGGAGAACCAGGTTAAATTGTTGACTACTACTCCACACTTGCCCTGGTGGAGACGGCTACTCAGGAGAGCAACCCCATGACCTGGACTAGAATACATCCGCCGACTACCTGCTCCAAGTGTGGCAAGGCAATTAAGCCAGGAGAACTGCTTGGCTGCCAGGGTGGACAAGGTTACTGCTACCGGTGTGGCACCACCCTCGACCGGTAAAAAGAAGCTAAGACAGGGGTAGCATACTATGCAACCTCATTTTAAACACCCAGATCCCAATCCTGGTGCGCGCTTTTTTAGAACAGGTGTGCTAAAGTGTGGTTATGGCGCTTAGATATCCCAAACTGGCCACGGCCCGCTTCACCAGGATATGCCCGGCCTGCGGCCAGCTCATCGATGCCGGCGGCTCTATTGCCTGGCAGTCCTCACTCTGGTCCTGGGTCCACCCCAGCTGCTACTTTAACCCGAGGCTGAAAAGAGAATCGCTGCAGCTCGAAGCAGCCTTTCTAGCCACGGTCCGTTAATTAAAGAATTTATTTCTCAAGAAATAATTGAACCTGAGGCGCAAGAGGCAGCCGGCCATCGCTGGCCTAGCAGCTGGTGGCCATAGCCGAGAATCCCTAACCCACAGCCTCAATCAAATGAGTGCTATCCGGCTACACCGTCCCGGGTACCTGCCAGGATTTTGACTACAGAGCCTCATTTACTGTAAAGTGGCGTAGAGGTAGCCAATGGAAGATTATACGGAGCTTATCGAGGGGGTAGATTACTTTCCCTTATCAGCGCTGATTGCCCAGACACCCCCAGAGGATTTATGTTTGCCAAACGAGGGAATGACCATCCGCCAAGCAGCCAGGAAAAAGGGAGTATCACCAGGAACCCTGAGACGCCACTTGCGCGCTGGCAAAATTCCTTTCAAGATAACCATAGTTAATGAAGCCCCTGAATACAGAATTTTTAACCACTAGCGTCCCTGTTAAAACAAAAAAATCGGCCGCTTTTTAAGCCTCATAGAGGTGGTATCTACCTACCTCTTTATTATCCCTTTTTTAAAAGAGAAAGGCCACCCCCACCCCACTCACCCAGGTCTTTGGACATCCAAAGCATTATTTACTTTATCCTGAAGTGTGGGTGTCATTTTTGAGAATAGGCACTAATTAAGCAACGCACCACTCCATTCGCCCCCTGATAAGCCTATCCCTCATCCTGACCAGGAGAAAGGCTTCTTCGTGCCTCTCAGGGCATTTGATAAGGGCTCCAGGGGTGAGGAAGAAACGGCTTGGCACACACGACGCCTTATCCTGATTTAAAGACCGCTGCCTAAAACATTCGTTTATCCTCTTGATCATACCCCTATGAGCCTTCGTTGCCCTGGAGTGGTAGGTATTACCCAGGCGTCTATCCTTCAGCCACTGCTGAGACTTACCCTGGACCAAGTGTCGGATAGGAGTCAACCGGCCCTGGCCATCTTGCTGGAAGGCGAAGTTGGCCACCCTCTTTATGCCGGCTTCTTTGTCGTACCTTCGCTGCTGCCGGCGTTTAACACCGGTGGCCACCTCAATGCTAGCCCTGGCTATCGGCTTTGCCCTGGAGCCTTCAGGCTTGAAGAAAGACGCATAAAGCCAGGCAGTCTTGATACCTCTTGACCTCTTCCAAACCTTAACCGGAACTTCAACAGGACGACTGAGGTGCGAGGTATTAAAGTATTCAGCCACCTCAAGAAGTCCCTTGATTTTGATTTGAGCGCTTGGTATCTTTGTCTTATTATTAGCTTGCCCCCCACTTAGGCAACCGGTCCAAAAAGAAGGACGATATCGCCTTTTGCGTAGCGCCTCGTGAGTGCCAAGTGGGGGGTCTTTAATATCCCACAGCCTACCATCGCCAGCTCTGAGCAAACGATAGGCTGTACTTTGAGTATAGCCGAAATGATTGACCAGAGCAGCCACCGCATCATTAAGGACTAGCCTACTACTACTCAGTTGTTGGCTAGGGTTAGAACTACCACTTGAATTGATAGCCCGAAGCTCATACCATAGAGCCAGCTCCTTCTTGTCCCGTCCAGCCTTGAGAGCAGCACAGCTCAGCTCGGATATGGGCTTAATAGTTCGAGGAGTAGAAGTCATCATCCTTCAGCTCCCACCTCATCTAATGCGCTTGCCATCTGCTCTAGCTCCTTTTCACTAAAGGGAACGACAACATACCCAGTCCCCGAAAAGGGGCTATCAATATCGCAGTGCGCTATACGATGCCCCGGCTCCCCCAGCCATCCATGCTGGTGGTACTTTCTACAGAAGGGGCACCATACAAAAATCTGGCCGTCCTTAACGATTCCTTTTAAGACAGGAAACTTCTGTTTCACCCCTCACCCCCTTCCCCCAGGGGCAGCATTATGCCGCTTTCACCGGCCGCTCCTGGGGTATCAAATTCTAGCTCAGGCTCTCCGCCATTCCTCTCTATGTGCCCCTGGGGAGTCCGAAAGAGGTTGCAACAAAAATTATCACAGATCAGCAGGGTCCACTGCTCATTCCAGTTGAGCAAGAAGAGATCTTGTCCACATTTTGAACAGACCCTAGCAGCAGCAATAGCCAAATCACTCATCCTTCTTCCCCTTGTGAATTATTAGGGTCCGAGTGGCAGCGACCGCAGATGAATCCCCTGGTCCGCCCAGGGGCGAGGGTTGGCGCCACCACCAGTCCTGAGAGCCACAGGTAGGGCAAGGCTTGCGTGGTTTGCTATGGCTTTTGTCTGGAAGGGGCGTAGAAACTGATTGTGGTGCGTCCTGAGCAACAAAAAAGGGACCCCGAGTAGAACGAGGATCCTTCTCTACTCTAGTGTCCCCTAAATTAGAAAACCTCTGTTGTGATGCGCGAGCCTTTTGGCTAACCGGCAACAGAGGCTACGGTTGTTTCATTCCAGTTGGTTTGTCTTTTAATCACTCGCTTCATCACAATTTGAAGCCTAGCACAATTTAAGAGGTTTTGTCAAGCCTAAATGAAAAGGACTGGTTTGTGATGAAGCTAGCAACTCGGCTAACAACCAACCAGTCCTTCCGTTCGTAGGAAAATCTGTCTACCTTTCCCTAAACAGCTAGTTTTTCAAAAGCCAAGCTCCAGCCAAACTCCCCTACTATGCTTAAAGTATAGACAGCTTCGGTTAGTTTGTCAAGTTTTTGTGATAAATATCTAGTTCAGGCTGATGAGCGAAGGCAAACATTTATCGTCAGGGACCGCCACCGTGGGAAAGTTCGGCAACATATCCGCCTCTGAAGGCTACATCCTGACAACGTTTTCTATCTGTTGTGGTGACGACATCACATAGAAAGTTATCTCTAATCCATACATATCCCCCATCCACGACAAAGTGCGAGAGCTCACTCTTGGCGGAGTGACAAAACAGCAAGGAGCAAGCTTAATTCAGTAGCGACACTGCTTCATTTCTAGGTCAGCTTGAGAGGGAACGGCTTCGGTCTTTCTTTCGGTCTTTCTTTCTTTCGGGTTTCTTTCGGTTCCGAAATCACCCGTGCTGTCCCTCTGTGCTGTCACAGACTCTGTTACAGGCTCCGTCACAGACTCTGTGGGCTGCTTCTGTTTCTCTAGGTAATTCCGCCCTGTTCCTGCTGTTTCTGTGATAGTGTTATAGTCTCTGTCGTCAGTCCCTGTAACAGAGGTTGCCCACCGCGCTGTAATAGCTTGCTGTAATAGGTTCGCTGTTTCTGGATTTCCTTTGAGATTAGCCAGGGTTTCCTTGCTTCTTCTGGTGTTGCTGGTGGTGTTGCTGGTGGTGTTGCTGGTGGTGTTGCCGATGGAGTTCCCGATGGAGTTCCCGATGGAGTTCCCGATGGAGTTCCCGATGGAGTTCCCGGTGGAGTTCCCGGTGGAGTTTCTGCTAGGGAAATGAACCATTCAGCAGGCGGATTCTTTAGCGTCGGTCTGAGCGTCGGTTCGAGCGTCGGCCCGAGAGGACTGCCCGAGAGGACTGCCCGAGAGGACTGGTGGATTCTCTATGTATTTTTTACCTTTGTCGGTTATCAGCCACAGCGACTGCTTCTCGTCTGGCTCCGTCACAGGCTCCGTCAGCTGCTTGCGTTTCTCTAGGTAATTTCGCTTTGTTCTGGAAACCCTTCCGCAGATACTATACAATAACAGCATTAGGCAAAACGCAATGCCCACCAATTGAGTTCACTGCTGGAGGAAAGAAATGCTGTCAGAGCAACAAGTCGCCAAGGAACTGATGGTTCGGGGTTGGGGATTCACCTATCTCGAGGAGTTGGACAAGATACACTCGGCGCTGAAGGAAGTGGGGATTCCGCCAAGTCAAGCTTTGCAGCTTATTGAAGCCAGCACTGAGCTAAAGGATGCCAATTTCAGAGCGGCTGCCTTTGATTTATTGGAGTTAAAGAAAAGAACCGGTAAAAGCTCAAAAGAGGCTGAGAGCTACATCCAGGGCCTCGAAGTCCAGATAACATCAAACGAGAAACAGAACTCAGACTGGATCGCCAAGGCAGAAAAAGCAAAGGATGATTTCAGGGGTTGGGAGCAGAGACGCAATGATGAGAGGCTTAAATTTGAGAGTGAGCAAGCTGAAAATAAACGCACCCTGAAGGAAGACGGAGAAAAGCTTAACCTGGAATTAAGGGAGAACAACCAGATCCGGGCGAATGTACAAGTGACAATAGAGCTCCAAACCGATCTAAGCAAAATAGGCTTGGATTTGCCGACATTCAAGTCCATAGTCAGGGAAACGGTTCTAAAGGGAGGGATCAGCCCGCATATCGCCAAAAACATCAAGGATGCTATTAAGACTTTCGTCTCTCTAGGCAAAGCAATAGTGGAGAGGGAAAGGGAAAAGAAAGCAAAAAAGAAAGCTATCCTTAATCTATCCCAAGAGGAAGAGTGCCTAAAAGAAACAGTGCAAGACCTAGGCAAGCGCAGCAAAATACTGATTCAAGATATCAGGAAACACACTGGGGAAATTAACTCGAAGGTAAAGTCACTCCTGGAGTGGGATGAGAGGATTGAGCAAAAAAAGTGGCAGTGGGAGTGCTTTGAGCTTTTTATCAGCATGTTGCTGGCTTCGCCTTCAGCCCCAGACAGCTTGGGAGCAGTCGCGGAAATGCTTAACAAGTTGGAGGAGAAGGGATGGAAACATTATGGGGGAGTACCCTTACCAGAGCAGAGGCGAGCCTTATTTATGTTCCTCGTTATGGGCACCTATCTGCACTCAATCCACTGCAGTAATAGTAATTGCGGGGCAAGCTTCATTGTTAATAAAGCACCCAATGCTTATACTCAGTGGAGGAGTTCTTACTATTGTCCGGTATGTAACTTTAGTAATTACACCAAGCCCGATAACACCTTTTTGGGGCTAATGGTCTCGCCCGAGCTAGCTCAAAAGCTTCAAGATGCGAGAACTGTTCTGGACACAATAGAAAAATCGGACATGGAGGCTTTCAAGGGGAAGCTGAAGCTCTTGGATTCAATCCCCAACGAGGTCTTTGAGGCCTTCTCAGCAGGGCACAAGGTCCAGGTGAAGGTTTTGGATGGCGCTAATTAGAGGCAAGAGCCCCAATACAAGAAAACAAGCAATCGATTTTCTGCTGAAGGACCGCCACCTGTTAATCAGGCCAGAGGTAGTCGAATGGTTCAGTTATGCCCAAATTCACTTCTCGGAAAGCGAGCTCGAAGAAAAGAGCGAGGAACTTATTGGCAAGCAAGTGAGGAAGCATATTTATCGCAGCGCTGATTGGGACGGGAGCAAGTATTATGTTGTCGCCCCCTACTATAAGTTTGTCACCTCTCAGCATCCCTATTTCTACGACTTCGTCCTTAATTTATACCTCGTTGCTTCGCTGGAAGTGTATTACACAAAGGGCGGTCGAGACTATGATTCAGATTGTGTCGTTATTGAGCCGGTTGGGCCACCTAAAGAAGGGATAGAGAAATTCAAACTCCCCCTGGATTTCCTTGAAGCAATAAGCCAGGGGGATTTGAGCCAGTTTGAGCAAAAAGAAAGGGATAATCAAGGATATTACACCTGGCATATCCCATCTATTGACCAGGACGTCAAGCTCCATGGCCTTCTTCTCAAGTCCCTGGAGGATGCTTTCCTCGGCAAGCCGCTCGGGCCTTCCCTTGTTTACTACGGCCTAGCAAGCTGGGAAGAAGGCATACGGGCCGAGAAAAGCCTATTGTTAATGCCATCACCTAGCGTAGCGGAGCAACGACTCTCACAAACATCACCTCCCAGTGCAACGACTTTAGCACCTCCCCTTTGTAAGCGAGCTGAGGTTGAAGAGGTCTTACTTGGATTGGCATATAAGAAAAGCGAGGCGACCAAAGCTTTGGATGCTGTGTTTAATCCAGCATTAAGCCTCGAGGAGAATCTTCAGCTTTGCCTAAAGTATTTCGGCTCCACACCTAACTAATCCCTCGCCTTGACAACCCCCTGTATAGCCCCTTAAGTCCCTTAGTCAGCGTTGAGACTTCACTATAGGTATTATGCTTTTATTTCACTTAATTTCTTGACAGTCTTAGAGGGTATATAATAATATACGGTTACGTTCGTTGATAGTTAGTTTAGTTAGTTTAGTTAGTTTGTTATGGTTGTAAAAAAAAACAGGAAGAGAACCAATTTTAAGGTCAAATGTGATGAGTGTGGAGCCTTGGCCTCTGTCTTTACCGCAGGGGAAAGCCGGTGGTACTGCCACTGTCACGGCTGTGGTAAGAAGTGGTTTGGCTCTGACACAGACCTCTTGGAGAGATTAAAGCATTCTGATACTGTTTGCCACCACAACCCTGCGACGAAGCCCTGTAAGGGGGGCTATACTACATGGTGCCCGCTCTGCCGAGTCAGGACGTTCTCTTATGCTCAAGACGCCCTACAATCAAAATCTAGCGCGCTCAAACCTCAAAGTTGACCTGTAGCACTTGACAGGTTGTAGGTAAGTCCTTGGTGCCAAAGCCAGCCCCCACCAGGGGAACGATAGGTCACTAATCATGATTAGTGAAAAAGGAAGGCGGAGGACCTCCGCCCGGAGGTTATCGATGAAGGCCAAGATTATTAATTTGCCAAAGAAACAAAGTGGCCGACCGAAGGTGGAGCTGCCGATCCCTCTTCTGCGCACATACCGAACCGAGGGCTTGACGCTTCGGGATATCTCCTCTCGGACAGGCATTCCTCTGTCTACCCTGGGTGACGCTCTCAAGGGCAGGCTCACCCCAAAGCTAATGAAGGCAAGGCAGCGAAGGGCAAGGAGAAAACGACGCACCACAATGCAAATCTAGACTGTCTTTGTCTGGGTTGATAGTAACCCCCAAGCTAACTTAGCTTGGGTTGTCCGAAAACCTATGCCCTGATGCACCGGGGACTAGCACATGGTTGTTTCGGCCGGAGGAGGTTGAGGGCTGGCTGCCCGGGGGTCTGGTTACACTGACCAGTGATTCAATCAGTGCCTTTAGTGCTGAGCGGTGGGTGTGCTCAGTGGCATTACCGATGACTAGTTCTTTCTCAATAGTGCGGATGTAGGTATTGAGTGTTTTTAAGCTATTATTCATTTTTGTCTAGCTACCCTTTTCCCTTGATCCCCGGTGCCCTCAGGGTGTCGCTTCATATCATTCTTTTCCTCCCCTTTATTAAAAAGAATAGTTAGGGGAAACAGTTAGGTTCAGCCTAACCATTTAATCCAGGAGATGTATTATACTAGAAAAAGGAATATTTACGGACTATCTATACCTCCAAGCCCCGGACCACTTTCAAGTCTGCAAAAGGATAATGCTCCACATTATTGGTTAATAGAGGGGCGTTTAGCTGCAAGGCTGTAGCACCGATAATACCATCCGCAATACCTACGGTTACTCCCTTTGAGCGAAGTTCTCCAAGTATTTTGCCCGCCCGCCGGGCAATAGGCACATCAACTGTGACCGAGATGAGACCATTTAGAAAAGCGTCAGTCGCTCCCTCTTCTCCTGCTTTCATCCCCTGATATATCTCCAGATGGGTAAGGGTACTTATCGCCAGAAGCCCTTCCCCAGCCCACCACTCAAGCAGTTTCTGGGCATAGTCGCATTCCCTCAGGAAATCAATTGCGATGTCAGTATCCACCAGACAGGCAACGCCCTTCACTTGGCTACTTTGCACAGACGCCTCCCAGTCGTTCTAGACGCTCCCTCCCTGCTTCTCTGATAGAACGAACATAGGCAGTAGAGTCCTCAGGGGTAGCTAGGTCAGGGTGGCTCTCACCTTTCCAGGCACCAAACCCTTTCTCCAGGGCTACCTTCTGCTTGCGATATGCTAGATAGTGCTCCAGCGCCTCGGTGAAAAATGAGCTCACTTCTCCCTGAGACGCAATAGAGCGGATCTCCCCTACCAGCTCTTTAGGCAACGTTACAGATACTTTTTCTGTCTTCCCTCTTCTACCCATTCGCTTCCTCCCTTCGCACAATCGTTTATGGTATACTAATAATACTACCAATAGTCTTATATGTCAAATGTGGAGTGCAGTTTTTAGAAGAAGGTCAGTTAGGTAAGTTGTGAGGAGATAAGAGCAATGATTAAGGTAGCGATGTACGCAAGGGTCAGCACGGATGACAAGGAGCAGAACCCTGAAACTCAACTTTATGCCCTGCGGAACTTCTGTCGCGATGCTGATTGGCAGGTCTATAAAGAGTATGTTGACCTGGCTAGGGCCAGGGATTATAAACACCGCACTGCCTGGCAGGAGCTCCAGAAAGATGCTCGGCAGCGAAAGTTCAAAGTAGTATTAGTATTCAGGCTAGACCGGGCATTCAGGTCGGTTCGGGAGTGCGTTAACTTGGTAGAAGACTGGTTTGAGCGTGGTATAAAGTTTAAGTCGATATCCGAGGACGTTATTGACACCACCACAGCCCAGGGGCGATTTATCTTGCAGATTATGGCAGCCATTGCTGAACTCGAATCTTCAATCATTGGGGATAGGGTTACTGCGGGAATGGCACGGGCAAAAGCACAGGGTAGACATATTGGTCGCAAACTGCTGGATGTTAGTCTTATCAGCCTTTGTGACGCCTTACAGCATAGTTCTAGCGTTGAGCAAGCGGCGGAAAAGCTGGGTTGCAGCCGGACCTATATTTATAAAGAATTAGCCAAGCTTGGCACTACCCCGAGGGATGTCACAAAGGGGTGCTGGAAACCGTGTAGGGAATCCTTGACGGTTAAGGGTGACAAAGCTAAAAATTGTTGAAAACCCTACCTAGGTTTTATGACAGTGGGAAAAAGGGGCAAAGAGTTTAGTCTAAAAAAGAAGTCTTTTATAACAGATGTTCCTAATAGTCTATGACTAAGGGGTAGGGGGTTCGAATCCCCTGACCCCCTTTGTGTCTTTGAAGGGGCTAAGCCCCTTCGCTGGTGATCACCAGTAGATTGTTTATCAACCTCACCCCCTTAATCCCCCTCTCCTTCAAAGGAGAGGGCAAGGTAGAAAAAACCATTAACCCACCCCGAAGACCGCCTATTTTTGGACTACAGGGGCTGCCAGGAGCACTTCAAGCGAGCAGTCCTTCTTTTTAGCTCACCCCCTTTCCTATCTATGCGGTTCTCTCTTTTTCAAGAGCGCTGCTCTCTGCTATCTCTTGCCTACCACCATCCCACTTCACGGCCACAGCTCCATACTTGCCAAACCTCACTACTGTGCCTTTCCTACCATAAGAATCACATACCCGGTCCCCGACCTTTAATTGTTTCTCTTTTTCAGCCATAGCTCACTCCTTTTTATTGTGCCGCCTTGCATGAGCAGCCCTCATCTTGGCCTGATACTCAGGGTCTTGCCACCGCTTCTTTCTAATCGCCCCCAGTTTGGCCCGATACTCAGGGTCTTGCCATACCTTCTTCATACCCACGCTCACCTTGGCCTGATACTCGGGGTCTTGCCACCGCTTCTTCATATCCGCACTCACCTTGGCCCGATACTCGGCGTCTGGTCCCCGCTGTGTTTCAACTAGAAAGTCCACGGACTGCCCAGCAACTGCGCAGTATCCTTTAACCCGACCGTCTGTAGCCACGGCTTGAACTTGCTGTCCACAAGCAGGGCAGACGATCTGGACTCGCTCCAGCTTCAGCACTCCTTCGCTAATCGGTCCCAGCACGACCGGGACCTTCTTCAGCTTCGCCATTTCCCCGCTTCTCACCTTGCGCAGGACTAAACTAGTCATTTACCTAATCTCCGATTTGTAATCACTTCTTTCGGGGCCAATACTACACAAGCACTGCACAAGCTATTACGCCCACCACAATGACCACCGATACTATCGCGCCAAAAGGCATCACTCACTGTCCCTCTGGAGGGCTGGGCTCACTTTTTACTTTGGCTTTCTTTTTCGCTCTCACCCCATAGCGCCCGACACCACCTCTCAACCTCGGGTCCAGTATGTCTCTCACCGCATCGCCAAACATATTTATTCCATAGACCACGATGCTCAGGGCAAGGCCGGGCCATATAACCATCCACGGCGCTTGGAACATGAAGTCGCGCCCCCTCCCACCAAGCATACCTCCCCAACTGGGAGTTGGGGGCGGTATGCCAAAGCCGAGAAAGCTGAGGGCAGCCTCACCTAGAATCACCCCTGGCACAGCAGTTGAAAAACTAATAATTATGGGAGCCATAATATTAGGCAAGATGTGTCGGGTAAGTATCCTATGAGTGGGGCAACCAACAGCCACCGCCGCCCACACATAAACATTTTCTTTAATGCTGATAACAACACTTCTTGGGAACCTTGAACCCCCGAGACCCCAACTTATCCCCATAGCAATGATTAATGGCAACATACCTGGTCCGACGAGACCGATTACGATCATAAGCACAACTAGCCAAGGCAGGCACATCCAGGCATCAACGAACCTCTGCACTATCAGGTCAAACTTACCGCCGATATACCCGCACAGTATACCTACAAATACGGAGAGAAACGTAGCAATAGTAGTAGCAGCCAAGCCTACAATTAGTGAAACACGAGCCCCGAAGATGACACGACTGAGCATGTCTCGCCCCAGGTGATCCGTGCCCAACCAGAACTTGGCTGATGGTGGGGACAGGAAATCTGCGGTGTGAAGTTCGTTATATCCATAAGGGGCCAGGAAGTCGGCAAAAATACCGGTGAAAAGCAGGAGCAGGGTTATAACCCCACCTACAGTACCCAGTGGCTTCTCCCTCACCAGCCTTATGAAGAATCTAACCAGGCGGGAGTGCCTCTTCCTCTCGGTTACTCTCCCTGCCGAGCTATCGGTCATACCATTATCCTTTTTTGATTTTTTCTTTTATTTATAACCAATCCTGGGGTCCAAAAAGCCATAAGTCAGGTCGACTATTAGATTGAGTAACACCAAGACGCATCCCAAAATGAGCAGTGACCCGCTAACCATCGGGTAGTCTCTGCGTATGATGGCATCTAGCAGGAGGCGACCTATCCCGGGCAGACCAAATATCTGCTCGATAATAACCGCACCCCCAATCAAAACGAGCAGCTCAGGTCCTATTATGGTGACTATCGGGATAAACGCATTTTTCAAGGCATGCCTTAGGACGACCACCCTCTCCCTGAGCCCCTTTGCCCAGGCCGTCCTGATATAATCCTGCCTCAGCACCTCCAGCATCATGGTGCGGGTCATCCTCATGGTTGCCCCCGACATAACCATGCCCAGAATGATAGCTGGGATTATGAACTGTTTCAGGTTACCTATTGGGTCCTCCAAAAACGGGATAAGCATTATAGGTGGCGAATAGCCCAACCATATTGAAGAAAAGACTATTACCATCGTCGCTATCCAGAAGCCGGGAACGGCGATACACAGTATGGCAAAGCTGCGGGCTATGTAGTCACCCCACGTATCCTGCCGTAACGCCGAATATATACCTATAGGCAACGCTATTAATTGGGCTATTATTATAGCCATGAGGCCAAGTTCAAAGGTTACTGGCCACCTTATGGCTATCTCCTCGACCACAGGCTTGCCTGTTATCAGGGAAGTCCCGAGGGCACCTTGAAACATACCACTGAAACGACCATCCGCTTGGGGAACAACTCCTAGCCAGCGTCCAAACTGATGAGGGATTGACACATCTAGCCCATACTCCTCTTCCAAGGTAGCCCTGAATGCTTCTATGTCTTCTATTGCTATCAGAGCACGCTGCTTCCTCAGTATGGCTACCTCCGAGTCTATTATATTACCTGGAATAAGGCGTATCAGCAAAAAAACTATGATACCGACGATGAACAAGGTTATGGGTATCAGCAGTAACCTTCTGGTTATATAGGCTCGCATACGATTTTCCCCCTAGTTATGAACCGTAAAATTGACACTTTCTGCTAGGGAAGGGGGTGAGTCTCCCCACCCCCTTCGGTTCTTACCCTAATTTCATATCAGCCCTTTGCATGGTGGCAACTGCTACCTAATATCCCATCTCTGCTTTCAGGTCCTGGTCAATCCACGTGGTAGATAAAGCGTAACCAGGGTTCCAATCAGCAATAGCGAACTCACCATAGTAATTCCTTAACCACGGCCACCACACGCTAAGCCCTATGTCGCCAGGAAAGAGGGGGATGTGGGCAACAGAATCAAGCGCCATTTCGCTTAACTCCTGTAATAGGAGGAGTTGCTCACCCTCGTCACGCATGTTCTCCGCTTCCTCAAGCAGCGCTGTAAACTCAGGGTTGTCATAAAAAGCACGGTTAGGGGGGCTAGGGGGGATAAACAGCCGTAAGGAGTCTATCACATTCTCATTATATCCCATCTCTAGTGTGGCGTCATAATCCCCAGCGTCCACAGCAGCCTCGAAGGCACCATGCTCCATCACTCTCAGTGCCGTCTCAACGCCAATCTCGTCCCAGTAGGCTGCAACCATAGTTATCATATCTGTTGCCCATCCGGCATCATGTGAAACTATTTCAACAACACCCTCGGGGTAACCCTCATCAGCCAGTATCTGCCTTGCCCCCTCCGGATTATACGAATACAGTTCTTGGATACGTACCGGAAGTTCTTCTATTGGGATGTAAGCAGGGGTATCAGTATGTGCTGGCCAGCCCCAGACATCCCAATAGCCGTACTGGGCTCTCCCTATGGCTTCCAGGTCTAGAGCAATCATCATAGCTCGCCGAACCTCATGGTTATCAAAAGGCGGTCGGTCGCACCTCAACGATAGCACCTTCATAGACATCATTTCCCACCTTTGTTGTATCAACTCAGGGGTTGTTTGGGCTAAGGTGTCCCCGTACCTCAGGGGAACTGTATGCCAAACATCTAACGTCCCTGTCCGCAGGGCGGCTAGCCGGGTAGCCTCATCGGGAATCAGGGTATAGATAAGCTCATCTATAAACGGTATCTCATATGCCACACCGTCGATGGTCGTCGTGTCCCAGTAATGAGGATTCCTTTTGTAGGATATGTGAGAACCAACGCGATACTCCTTAAACATAAATGGTCCGGTGCCGACCAGGTTATCCCAATCATCGGCTCCGGCTTCTACCACTTCAGGGGCATATATTCCAGTGGTCCATCCGTTGGCAAGAAACCGCCAATTAATGTCAAGGGGTACGAATTTGTCTTCGGCGGCTTTAAAAATCACCGTGTCGCCCTCGGCGTATATGGATTCTATCCAACCACCCGCCTCTACCTTCGGCCACCCACCCATCATTGGGCCGTCAATGGCGCGGTTCATGCTCCAGGCTACATCCTCGGCGGTAAGCTCCCTCGATTCCATTACGTGTTCTTTGCCATACGCCGCCCAAATAATTCCCGGGCGTATGTGGAAGATTAGCTTATCGCGGTCGGGAGTAATCTCCCAACTTTCGGCTATAGCGCCTGTAGAGTACCTTATGGGGGTAGACTCCTTATAAAAGCCGTATACATCGAGGCCTCTCGCCCCATACTTCTCAGCATCTCCCTTTAGTAGAAACTCCATAACGGGACCGGTGTACATCATTGCGGGCCAACCATCATAAGCTTGGTCCGCAGATGGTGCCTCCCCACCCCACAGGAAGTGAATGAGTGTGCCTCCATATTGTGGGACACCTACTGCTGGCTCCTCCTCCTCCTCTTCCTCCTCTTCTTCCTCCTCCTCTACTACCGCTTCCTCCTCCTCTTCCTCTTCCTCCTCTACTACCTCTTCCTTAGCACAAGAGGGCAGCACTAAAGCCGCCACCAGTAAGAAGCTCAGTCCACACCATAAAATCTTCCGTTTCATATTTTAACTCCTTAATTTTGTATTATTTCTCCACCACATCCTCACCTAAAGTTTTGCTCCATAGGCATCAACCTCCTTTAAGGGGCAGGGTACTAACCCAGATTACAGTCATGGCACCACACTGGACGGGAAATGAGCGGGGGAAAAACTTAAAGCCCGGCCATGATTTCCCGGTGAAATATTCACGCAGCACCCTGCCCGTTTTTCTTTTTTACTAATCCTCACGCTTCTCAAATTTAATGCCATTGCTCCACTGTTTGATAAGCAAACGAATGAAGGCGGATACTGATATGCCAAGCTTCCTTGCTTCGGCTTCCACCCTCGCTTTGTCCTCTGCTTCCATTCTAATTGTAATTACTTCGTTCACTTGTATAACTCCTGTATAGCAAAAGGATAGACAAGTTTATCCTTTTTGTCAAGCACCCCTTTTTACTGCATTGTAACCCCTAGGGCTAGGCTCACTTTTTTACGGTGGCTTCTTTCTTCGCTCTCACCCCATAGCGCCCGGCGGAACGTAAGACTCCCTCACATTTGGCTAAGTTTAAGGTTAGCTTATCAAAGAGACCACCGTGCTCTCCGAAATTATGGCCGTCTTCATTGAAATACAGAGAAGTAGTGTTCAAAGAATCGCTTGCTGTCTACCTCCAAGGCAACTTCATGTCTCCCTCGGTCGCTTGGCTTCCAGAATGTCATTCCCTTAAGCCTCTCGCTTGTGAGTTCTACATCTACAGTACCTTTCTTGAAGACACAGATTTGATCATCAAATATGGTCGCTGCTGCCAGAGGGTCACTAAATGTGATTTTATTTCGTTGTTGAAACCAAATCTCGGCAAAGTCGAGGACAGGTCGGAGTCGATCACAATTGAATTTCTCTCTGACCTGCTTTACATTCATAGTCACTTGCTTGGTTACATCCCCACCAATAGAGCGGTGGATATTAGTGGTAGCTCGGTAAACTATAGCGGTTGCATGAGGATCAATGATAGCATTCCACATTTGTGAATAGTCTGCCTGCTGATTAGTAAAAAACCCGCACATCATCACAAGTCCTTTCAGGAGGGAAGGGATTTCTGGCTCAACTCTGAATAGGAGCCCTATGTTGCTCAACGGGCCAATCGTCAAAAGTACCACCTCCCCGGGATATTTGTGAATAGTCTGCCTCAGGAAGTCTATTGCCTGACCTTGAGGAAATTCTTTATCGTGATCCCATCTTCGCAAGGCTGCTGCCTGTGGAGCCTGTTTTTGTTTCTGAGAAACTAGAAGTGGTTCTTCAGCTCCTGGAAAGATCGGAACATGTTTGCCAGCGACTTTACAAAGAACACTTGCCAGCATCGCTCTCTTATCTGCTTTACCAGTAACGGTTGTAATACCAAGCAGTTCACATTTAGGCTGCGCCAATAGATAGGCCAGACAAACGGCATCATCAATATCAGACCCAATATCCGTGTCTAAAATAATCTTGATTGACATTGTGGATTCCCCCTTTCAGTACTCGTTCATATAATTAGTGACACATGACCTCCCTTACCTTCCTGGCAATTTCATGACTGCGCTTTGCCAGCTCCGAAATCTTGCACTCACTGTACCCCCGCACAGCACTGATGAGGCGGTCGTTCAATACCCCCACCCATTTCCCGGGTAGCGCGTCAGCGCCAAGCATCATCCCACATACCGACCCGGCCGTGGCGCCGTTGCAGTCAGTATCCCATCCACCACGCACAGCAACGACAATACTGGTCTCGTAATTACCCTGACCGGCCATCAGTCCCATCACTACCAAGGCAGCATTGTTGATGGTATGAACCAAGTGATAGTGCCCATACTTTTCATTGATTCTGGTCCATACCTGCTCCCAGTCGCTCAGTTCCTTGCTCCATTCAACCGTGTCTCGGACAGCTTCAGCAAGTCGACAGTTCGCAGGAATTTCAGAGAGGCCAACCTTGATAATCTCCTCCACATCACTGGTCACAAACGCGGCTGCCAGCATTGCGGCAACAAACATTTCACCGTAGATGCCATTCTTAACATGGGAAACCGTCGCATCGCGGAAGGCAAACTCGGCAGCCTTCTCCGGCCAGCCGGGAGTCGCATAACCCCAGGCATCAGCGCGGATCTGAGCACCAATCCACTCACGGAAGGGATTACGGTACCTAGCAGATTCAGGGGGCCACAAATTGTTCACCAGATTGCGGTATGCCGCAACCTTCAATCCTATAAAGAGAATAAAATCCGGCAATCGGTCGAGCCAGACCTCGGCCACATTACGTGAGGTAAAGTCCAGCCCGCAGCTCTCCAGGACGTGCAACCCTAGAACCGTGTAATCCAAGTCATCGTCGTCTGCTACGTAATGAATTCTACCGCGAGTGCAATCAGGATCACGCAGTTTCAGTCCCTCAGGATGCCCATCCACCAGAGGGACGTAATCATTCAGCGGCAGTGCCTTTGCAAACTGAAGATAGCTATCAAGTTGACCCTTATGCCAGCCCCTCTCCACAGGCTTTCCCAGGACGCAGCCAGCGGCTCGCCCTAACCATGCCCCGTGGATGCGGTCAAGCATTTGAGCATCCGTGAGACTCAATTCCATACGGCGCGGCCCGTCGGGACGCTCGGCACGGATCTCATCCAGCGTGGATGGTTCTACGTAGGGAAATGACTCTGCGGGTTGCGGGCTTTCGAGCTCGCACAGGATAGTATACAGTTCTACCCCTCGTAATCCGTCGTTCCTTCCTAAGGCACGCTCAACACACTCCTCGATCGCTTCCACATTGCAGCCTTCTTCACGCCGTT
>JABUBO010000227.1_pt1 | contig 17303 bp, 14 predicted proteins | sample 7240361 | NCBI WGS metagenome assembly JABUBO01 (sample SAMN07256346, study PRJNA390944) | subsurface metagenome | isolation source: Methane hydrate marine sediment | place: Pacific Ocean: Eastern North Pacific, ODP site
CGAGAGAAAAAAATAGATTAATTATGGATTCAATTTCCAAGTTGTTTGTGTTATGCGTGATATTTTGCCAAACTTTAATCGAGAATTTAAAATAAACCGGCACCTGTTTGAGCCAATTATGCACGGTTTCTTCAGAGGGTATATTGTAAAATGTTGTATTGATTTCTATACAATCAAAAAATTTAGAATAGTAGTTCAAATAATTTTGTCTTTTTAAATTTTTAGGATAAAACGTGCCTCGCCAATCCGAATAATCCCAACCGGCACAACCAATATTAAGTTTTGTCATGTATGATCGAATCTTAAAAATCTTGCGAATACAATTTTAAAAATCGTTATACTCTTCCTATTTGAAATATATTTCTTGATTATAAAAATGTTTTATTACAATTGAAATATGTATTATTTTAATAATCAAAATCATGTTCATAAAATTTTTCCCAATTCTTTCCAAATTTTTCCGTCATTTGACAATCAAAACACTTTAAAAAAGATATTATCATTGCAATTTATAAGGATAAAATTCGTCATTAAATTTCTTTCAAACCAGATTGATAAAGTTATCGAAATAAAAATTTTATATAAGTTGGTTTGTTCCTATATTATTTAGAAGGCAAATAAAAAATAATAATAATAAAATTAAGAGGATGGGAACAAAAAGATGAGTAAAGATACATCTAAATTAGCTAATTACCTAAATCATTTTGAGAGTCTAAGCCCTCAAGAATTTGAGGATATGGTTGCTGAAATGTTCCGTTGTAAAGGCTGGGAGAATGTAAGAATCACAAGCCGAACGGCTGATAAAGGTCGGGATGTTATTGGATATAATTTAGATGGATATGAGGTATATGTTGAAGTAAAATTGCATAAAAATAATATTGGCCGTCCTGTGGTACAAAAACTTCATTCGATTATGGTAACAAAAAATGTAAAAAATGGAATGATCGTGACAAGTTCCGATTTTACTCCAGAAGCGAAAGAATATGCTAACACAGTAAATATCGAACTCATAAATGGGAAAAAGTTCATTGATGAATGCAACTATCTCGTTAAGGGAAGTCCAAGATCTAATTCACTTTGCATGGCAATTGATATTGAAGGTTTTTTAGATAAGAGTTATAAAATTTTTGATGCAAATATTTTTAGTTTCCCACAAACTCCTTCTAACTTTATCCACGATTCTAAATTTCTACCATTTCGATATGATCCTTATATAATGGTTACCTTTTCAATAGACCAATTCTTTCAAAATACTACGGGTTCTTGGCGATGGAGGATGTATTTTCCAGAGGCTACTGGAATTCTTACTATAGATGGAAAAGTGAACTATTCATTACAAAATAGATTCTCGGATCCTAAGAAATTTGAACAATTAAGAGATATAAACGACATTAAACAAGTTTTATCTAAAAAGAAAATCACTCTTCAAAAAGCACGTCCACCTTCAGCAAGTGTTAATACCATTAAAAGATATTTACAAAATCTATTTACTGCTACGAAAAGATATAAAGGATTAAATAATCAATATTATTCACGTATCTGCACGCCAAGTTTAAAGAATATAGAAATTTTTCAGATTTCCACATATTGGGAATTAAATTCAGGATTGGATTTACTTATTTCCGATAAAATACGATTTCAGGCAAAACTTAATGATAACGAAATTGTTGGGTTAAAAGGATTAGGTATTCCCACCAAAAAAGGTCGACCGCGAAAAGTAAGAATATGTCAAAATTGTAAGGATATTATATTTAAAGGCGCCCCCAAGAAGAAACATAGAGTCTGTCGAGAATGTGGAATTGTACTTTGCGAAGAATGTGCAATTTCAACACGTTCTTTTTTATTAACACATTCTTGGTGCCGTAATTGTAATGAAAAATTAGAAAAAGGAGAAATCACGAAAAAAAAGAATAAAGATGCACTAAAGTTATATAAAAGAAATTATCGCAATTGGAAAAAAATAAAAAATCCAATAAAGTTGGAATTTTCAATTAATAATAATTAAATTTCCGAACCGTATTATGTAAGAAATAGGAGGATTTAATGCCCTTCAGACAATAGTAATCTTTCACCCTAATTGAGTCAAATTTACTTCAGTTCTTTTAAAAACCATCTTCTATTCACCATTGAGCTTGTGGAGAGAATTCAACATCCTTATCTTTATACCTGTTTTTTGCCATTGCCTTATATTTGGTATATCTGATTTTTTTCAAATTAAAATTAATCAAATTCAGCATGTGAGACAATCCTATCCCCGAGTATTTTACTACGTAATAGAAAACCATTGAGAGCATCGATAACACAACCAAAAAATCGAACATAAAGATTTCATAATAAATTATTATAAGGTAGGAAATTGCAAGCGCTATAATAAGTACAATCGTTTGTATGAGCGCATATTTACTAAACAATTTCAGGGATGTGAAAATATATTGTATATCGGCTCCGCTGGGACTTATCTGCGTAAGAATTGAAATTGCAACATAAATTAGGATTGCCGCGATTGTATAATTAACACCGGGGCTCGTGATATAATGAATAATAAATCCAATGATATAAGTTCCAACAAACAAAGGAGCAAAACAGATTAGCAATGACTGCAGAAAATTCGGTTGCTGAACAGGCTTAATAAACGCTGTAAGAACGTCATCTTCATCCCTATCTGGGAGGTTTCTCGCTTTCTCTACAGGCACGTGTGTTAGAAGACACATCAAGTAATGGCTTGATTCATGCACCACAATCCCGAGAAAGAAAAATGTCCTAATAATCTTTTGCGAAGTCGGGCTTCTCGAGAAAAAAGTTAGCACACAAGAGGCAATAAATGATAAAATCCAAATGCAGAGAAATATCCAAATATACTCGATTATCATGGTAATAAGTATAGAAAATATTTCTATATAAAGAAAAAAGTTTAATTGATTTCAAAAATAAGTGATAATTGGTGAATATCTTTTGGGAGTTGATAAGGAAATATTAAGAAGGGATAATATAATCCGCTCGTACATCTTAGGGCGTACTTGGGATAAAAATGACGAATTTCTACTAATTCAGAGAATAATTAATGGCGATAAAAAAGACGAATTACTAAGCAAATATCTTTATGTTTACGACTATGAATGGGAAGTTTTCGATGGGGCTTCTTATTTAGGTAAAGGAGATTTAGTTTTTACAGATGGTAAAAGAAATTTCCTTGTAGTAGAATGCAAATACATTGATATTTACGACCAAGGAAGAACCGCAAGAACGCGCAGGACAATGAAAAGAAAAAAAATTAAGGAACAAACTCAGAATTATGTTTTATATTTTAATAATAAGCATTCTGAAGCAAAATCTGTCAAAGGGCTTGGAATTTCTAGTGAGGAATTCATTTATATTTAGACCAAAATTGTGCCGTGTTTCCTTTTACAGATTTATTTGGAATTACAAGCTTTAATTTATCTTCTTCTTTTTTTTTGATTTTTGAAACTAACCTAATTTTTTCATTTAAATATATTCAATTCATTTTATCTTGAAATGTTAGAATCAGCAAGATCAACTAGCGATAATAGTAAGCAATTTAAAAAACCAGATAACGACGAGTCCCAAGAATATAGTGTTAATGATTTACTTAATATCTGGAGGGATCGTCCAGCACAGAGAGATATTAAATGGTGGCCAAATGCCATTAAAGTTCTATTCATCGGCTTTATTTGGGGTGCATTGTTTTCAATATCATATTTTAGCAGTGGGCTACTAATAACTTCTTTTTTGTTTTCAAGCATAATGGTAATTTCCTTTATCATAATCTCTTTTGGGAACATATTCTTTTTTTATGAGAAGGTGCGTTTTAGGGGAGGAAAAAGAATCGATTTATTTGAGGATTTAAATTTCAGAATTAGAGATAAGAATTCGGACACGCTATTTATTTTCAATAGGAAGGGATACGGGACAACAGGTTTAAAAATATTTAAAATAGACATCATTCCAGAAACAGTTCATGGCAATGTAAAGCGATTTTTAAGGTCTTTAGATAGATTGGGAGTTCCATATACTTATCAAATTATTCAAACTTCTAATATTCAATTGATTGAGAATTCTGCAGAGCTATTCGATAAAGAAGAAAGAAAAAGGGCTAGATCTCAATTATTAAATTCGCAGAATTCTTTAATAACATCGTTATATTTAGCAACATCATACTGGGGTAAGACTCTATATTTCTCAGCGACTTTAGATAATATTCAGAAGCAGTTAGATGGTTATTCAAAAGTGATCTTTTCTTCTTTTACATCGACTTTCCCGCATCATCACTTATCAGAATTAAAGGGTTTGGATTTAATTGACGCCCTTTACGCACTCTTTTTTAAGACTAAAGTAGCACCAAAAAATAAACAAGAAAGTATTGAGGAATTGAAGAATAATAAACTCATGATTTCTATGATAGTTAGAAGTATTTATCTAATGATTTTTTCAGTTCTCAATGTATTCATTATTCAGAGTTTAGGCGTTCCTTTTAGTTATAATATTTTAATAAATCTAACCTGTAATTTTCTTATTATATACATCTTCTGGAAAGATTTACTTAGTCCCTTGGCAGATAAGTTTATTTTTAGAGATTTTTACAGACTCAATCTTTTTACGGATTTTAAATTTTTTATGCGAACAGGAATTCCCGATACTTTATTTGTCTGGAATCAGAAGTTGAATTTATTATTAGGCACCAATATGCTTGCTGTAAAACAAATTAGGTCGAGTGGATATAATGAACCTGATCAATTTTTTCGGGGAATTGCTCCTCTAAAGTTGTCATTTTCATATACAACGATTCAATCGCCCTTCTCTTGTCTAGATCTTAAACATGGGTTTATGAAACATCTTAATGAACCTATTCAACGATATCTAATTAAATATGCTGGAAATAAGGGTCGTTTAATAGATTGGCTTTCAATGAGGGCAAGTATTTGGTGGTTTATGTTCTTTATTTCTGCAAATTCATACAAATTTACTTCTATTATCAATAATAAGGTAATTGACAGTTTAGAAGAAGAATTACAGGATAAGTTTGATGAGATTGATTTAGTTTTTCGGACATACTTTAGTAATTATCCACGTGTTGTATTAAAAGACCGTAAATTATTATCCGGATTGAAAGTGATTCTCTTAAAAAACAAGTTTTTCAGGCGAGAAGGGACTTATTTGCCCTATACACTGATTCAGGGAGTAGTTCTATCTAACACTAATAAGATCATGGATGAATTAAAGAAAAGTATAAAGACTCAAGTCGCTGCTGAATTTAACACGCCATTAAATTTACAAAATCAAATCATCGTAGGAAATACGATTAATACCGAATTTTGTAGGGAAGAGATTTCATTTGGTTTTAAACTTGATCAGGTTAGAAGCCTTCTCATAAGTGGAGGGAAAAATTCTCAAAGAGATAATGTCGCTATGAATATTATCTCGGAATTAGTGAAAAATAATGTTCCTTCAATTATATTCGATTTCAAAGGTAATTACAGTAAAATAATTAATTCATTTTCAAAAACTCAATTTAAAAACGACTTTCACTATTTCAAATTGGGACAATCTTTTCAAATTTCCTTATTAAAGTAAGATATAAAGAATGATATTGATAATACTAAATATTTAGATTATGTTTTTGAATGCCTTGGCATGGTGTTTAAATTAGATGATAAGGCACTTTTAGATTTAAAAAAAGAAGTTAAATCACTAGATTTGGAAGTAAAGTCGCTAGAACTCAATGATGAATTAAAAGAGGCTTATGAGAAGAACCGTAAATTAGAACAATCAATGTCAAAGCTTACAGAATTTTTAGACCTGACTCGATCAACCATTAGTGCCTTGGGATTACCGGAAGGAACTATAACTTCAGAAGATTTTTTAAAAGATGGTAAAACGGTAATTATTGATTTGAGTTTATTAAGACCGCCTTATAATCTATTTGGGATGTTTGTAATTATTTCAAAAATAATTAGATATATTGAAGAATTTGAAGAATTCCAGCCAAAAATGTTGATTATGCCCAATAATGAATATTTTTTTGATAAATATTATTTAGATAGGTGGATAAAATCTCCTATTATCGATTTATTTCTCGATCCTTTAGCCGAAAATGGGTTCGGGTTTTTATTCTTGGTTAATGAAATAAATAAACTCCACCCAGCCGTTTATAATTATTTAGAAAATTTCATTGCACTAAAGACAGTCAATAGTTATGATTTTCAAGTATTAAAGAATTTGTTTAATCTTCAGGAAATTCAAGGGCAGGGCTATTATACCAATAAGAGAAAAAATACTTATCAAATAGATTTCTTAAAGCAGTTAAGAGAAGATATGGCTATAGTAAAGCGAGATGATTACGACCAACCATTTCCTGTTAAATTTAGGTTAGATAAGATAAAGAATGTGTCTCCTTTACAGTATGAAGAGCTCATCTCTTATATGAGACAATTTGGTTATGATTTCCAGAAAACTGAAAAACAAATAGAGCAGTCCCTTAAAAAAACCTTTTTTCAAAAAGATTTTGAAGTATATTATTATTTAATTGATGAGATTAAAAATTTTCTCCTAACATTAAAAGTAACAGATACTATTGCCGGTATAGATGAACATAAACTTAAAGGATCACTCTCTAAATTTATACATAATAAGTTAACTTCTAAGAATTTTAAAAAGAAAGATATTATTAAGATAAGAAATGAATTATTTAATCTTCTTCTGAGTCATCGATATATAATCGAAAGTCATCCCAGAACTGCAGGTAATACTGAAAGTCTCCGGACAAGTTATCGAGTTGGTCCCCAATATGATAAAGCATTGGAGGAGGAACAAAAATCTATGCAGCCATTTAATATGGATGTTGATATTGAGCCTATTGAACTTAATAACAATGATTTTGAGGGCGTAATGTTAAAAAAGAAAGAAGTCAAAAAGTATTGGAATCCTTCAGATAAGAGTCATGAAGAAATAAATGAGTATGAAATTGAAATTAACAGTGAGCACTTAAATTCTAGGGAAAATATACCTTGGAAAAAATTAGTTGGTGGTTTTTTAATACCTGAAACGGCTCGAGTCGGTACAAAAATAAACAATAAGAATTATAGAGAAGCAATTTTTTCCGTTAAAACAATAATTCCAGAATTCTTATATAAATTATATAATCGAGATTTTAAGATTAGGAGTAATAAGAATATTGCTATTGAGGATTTTGAAAAATCAATTGAATTTATTATTAATTCCAAGATTATTCCTTTTGATCGACAAGAATTAGAGAAAATTCTGAAAAAAATTAATGTCGAAAAGTATAACCCAAACGATTTAGAGAATATCGCAAATGAAAATTACAAAATCCTTTATAATTTCTCAGCAAAAATTTTAATGGAATTGATTGAAATATAAAATCTTTTTTATAATTTAATTATTAGATTAAATTTAAGGGATTTTGTTATTTTCTCGAATTTAAAAATATAGAATGATTACAAAAAAATGAGTAAATTCTAAACAATCTTAAACTTCTTTTTTATACATTTTCTCCAAAAAAAACGAAATAATAGTAATTATTTTTAAAAATATTGTTTTGCTCACATTTTAAAACTATTTACAATTTTAATCCATGATTTCAATAAAATATTTTAAAAATCAAATATTTCTAATAATAGAATTGAAAAAAAATAGAAGAAGTTATGCCATTCTTTCGAAATAAGGATTCTCTAAGCATTTATTTTGAGGATATCAATGACGATCCTAAGAATTTCCCCATTATATTTTTACACGGGCAAGCTTCTTCTGTTATTTTCTTCAAACATCAAATCTCATTTCTAAAGAAAAAAAAATACCGGTCAATTTGTATAGATCCCATAGGTTTAGGACGTAGTTTTAAGCCAATTAGCATAAATCTAAAGGGTCATTTAAGGGAAACTTATATAAGAGACATTGAGGATTTATTAAAACATTTAAAAATTAATAACAAATTTGGTATTTTGGCCCATTCTTTAGTTGGTGGCATGATAGCTCAACTTTTCACTAAAAAGCATCCTGATAAAGTTAAATTCTTAATTCTTTTAAACTCTGGAGACTTAATGATTGATAATGACATCCGAAGTTCATTTTGGAATGTTTTGCCTTACCATGTCAGAATTAATTTCCTCCAGATTGTAGAAAATTCTCTCGATGACGTTTTAAACCGCACAATCCCATTTATAAAGCTAGCTTTTAAGGAGGATCCTGTTTATAAAGATTACACGGACCAAGAATTAGAGGAAATTATCGAAGAGGAAATATTTGATATGGTAAAAGAAGCAAAATCCTTTGATCCTTCTGATATTAAATGCCCTACATTGATTGTGAGTGGGATGTTAGATAATTACAGTCCTATGACTTTTTCTGAAAGATTAGCAGAAAAGATTCCTAATTCTGAATTGATTGCAGTAGAAATTGCTGGGCATCTTGCTCCATCACAAATCTATAAAGAGATAAATGGTTATATTGGCAATTTTCTTAAAAAAATAGACTAGTAATAAATTTTTTTAAATATTATTTTTTGTGTTTATTATGAATTTAGAAAAAAGCAGTATTATTTTTAATGATAGTCATCAAACAATTTCTTTTTTAAAAAAAGAGGTCGAAAAATTTGTAAAAGAAAGAAACTGGAATAAATATCATACTCTTAAGGAGCTAGCGCAAGCAATATCCATTGAGAGTGCAGAATTATTAGAATTATTCCTTTTTAAAAACCTCGCTCTTGATGAAATATTGAATGATTCTGATCTTACCTCAAAAATTTCTGAGGAATTTGCTGATATCTTTATTTATCTTCTTAGTTTTGCAAATGTAATTAATTTAGATATTTCCTATGCTTTTCAAAAAAAAATAGAAAAAAATCGTAAAAAATATCCGCTAAGTGAGTTTTCTAATGGTACATATAAAAAGAAATGACTTCTTTAAATATTTACCACTTGATTAATAATCTACCTTATAAGGCATAACACATAAAATATGAATGAAATGATCGATGACATCTTATATGAACAGATAAGATATACTCTAAAAGAAACTAATTTTCCAAATTTAGGTAAGAAATATCAAGGAAAGGTGAGAGATAATTATTCTAAAGAAGGTATTAGAATTATTATCGCTACTGATAGGTTGTCATCCTTTGACCGAGTTATAACCACTATTCCATTTAAGGGACAAATTTTAAATCAGCTCTCATCATTTTGGTTTGAAAAATCTAAAAATGTGGTAAAAAATCATTTGATTTCTGTTCCGGATCCTAATGTTTCAGTTGTTCATGAATGCAAGACAGTTCCAATAGAAATGGTGATTCGTGGTTATATTACTGGAAGCTTGTGGCGTGCTTATCAAAAAGAAGAAAAATTTTCTGGGATTGAATTTCCAAAGGGATTAAGAAAGAATCAAAAATTTGATGAACCAATAATTACTCCCTCAACTAAAGCCACCCACGGTCATGATATCTATCTCTCTAAAAAGGAAATTTTAGATAAAAATTTGGTATCAAAATCCATTTATGAACAGATGGAAGGAGATACCATTAAATTATTTGAATTTGGGCAAAATTTTAGTAAAAAAAATAATCTAATATTAGTAGACACAAAGTATGAATTTGGATTAAAGGATGATGAGCTTTTAGTTATTGATGAGATTCATACACCTGATTCATCAAGATTTTGGATTGCTGATACATACGAGGACTTATTTGGTAAATCTGAGGAACCTGAAATTCTTGATAAAGAATTTTTTAGAGGTTGGCTTATGGAAACTTTTCCAGAAACGTTTCCTAATATTAAACCAAATGAAAAAATCCCCGAAATTCCAAATGATATAAAAGTAAAGTTAGCAAAACGTTATATTAACAATTTCGAAAGAATAATTGGGGTGCAATTTAATCCTGATACTAAAAAGGATCCTATTGAACGAATTAAAAATAATTTAAAAAATGCTGGTTATTTATAATTTTTAGAATAAAAAACCAATGAATTGATAAGAATCTTGATTGGGATCATACTGGAGTTTCTTTTTTTATATTAAATCTTTTAAATGATTAAAGATCTTTGTCGTTATAAGATGCTCTTTAAAATCATTTTATTTTTCCTTTAATAAAAATTAATAAAAATTAATAAAAGGCATTAAATATTTTGTTAATTATTAGAATCTTGAAGGATTACATAAAGGAATAGAATATTATGGAATTTATCGTAGAAATCGTCTTAGAAAACAAACCGGCGGCACGGGATCCGGTAGGTTCCACTATTCAGAAAGATCTGATGGCAAAGCAAGGATATGATATGGTTTCAAATGTCAGAACAGGGCAATATTTAAGGATTTATGTAGACGCCGAAAATGAGCAATCAGCAGAAAAACTCGTGGAAAAAATGTGTAATGATCTTAGGATTTTTAATCCAGTGACCCAAAATCTAACAGTTCTAAGTGTTAAAAAGAAAAATTAAAAAATATTTTTAAAAAAATGAGTATAAGAATTGCTGTTATCCAATTCCCAGGGTCAAATTGCGATCGTGATGCAACTCATGTATTAAACAATGTTATTGGCATCCAAGCGGATTTGATTTGGCACACTAATTTTAAAGAAAGAAAATATGATGGTTGTATTCTTCCAGGGGGTTTTTCTTTCGGGGATTATTTACGTGGCGGAATTATTGCAGCTCATAGTCCTGCTGTAAAGGAAGCTGAGATAATGCTTAAAGATGGACGTCCTGTATTAGGGATTTGCAATGGTTTTCAAATTCTTACAGAAGCTGAATTTTTACCTGGTGCACTTTTAAGAAATGACACTTTAAAATTTGAATGTAGGTGGGTGCATTTAAGGGTTGAAAATAATGAAACAGCATTCACAAATCAAATGAATAAAGATGCTATAATCGATATTCCTATTGCTCATGCTGAGGGAAGATATTTTTATGATAACTTAAAAGAATTATATGATAATGATCAAATTGTTTTTAAATATGTTTCAAAAGAGGGGCTTCTTAATGAAGAATCAAATCCAAATGGCTCATTCGATAATATTGCTGGAGTTTGCAATTTAGAACGAAACTGTGTTGGTTTAATGCCTCAATAATAAAGAGCTTCAGAAGAAATATTAAGCCCATTTAAAAATGCTCATGGAATAAAATTATTTAAATCAATGGTTAATTTTATAAAATCTAAAGTGATTTAAACATATGCCCATAGTTGAGAATGAAGGAGAAACGGTTGAAGTTGATTTAACAGAAGAAGAGATAAAAAAGATTAAATTACTTCTAGGAAGAGATCCATATATTACGGAATGGGGAATGTTTGATGTAATGGGAAGTGAACATTGTTCTTATAAATCTTCTCGCCCTAAATTAAGATTGTTTGAACCTGCCGAAGCGAATTATGATTATGTTCTAGCGGGTCCCGGACAAGATGCAGGTGTTGTTGATATTGGAGATAATTATTGCATTGCATTTCGAATTGAGTCTCATAATCATCCTTCTGCAATAGAACCATATCATGGTGCAGCTACGGGTATAGGGGGCATAATTAGAGATATTTTATGTATGGGTATGCGTCCAATAGCATTATTAGATCCCCTTCGATTTGGAAGATTAGAAAATAACTCTCATTCTCAATGGCTACTAAAATATGTTGTAAAGGGAATTGCTGATTATGGAAATTGTACTGGAATTCCTACAATTGGTGGAGAAGTTGAATTTGATGATAGTTTTGAAAATAATTGCTTAGTTAATGTAGCATGCATTGGTGTTGGCAAAGTAGAAGATTTAGCTCCAAGTAGAGCATCGAAACCTGGAGATTATGCTGTATTAATGGGAAACTCAACTGGGAGAGATGGTATTCATGGAGTTACTTTTGCTTCCAGAACTTTAACAAAACAATCTGAATCAGATCGACCAGCGGTTCAAATTGCTGATCCCTTTAGTAAAAAATTAATTATTGAGGCAACGGTTGAGGCGGTGAAGACTGGATATGTAAGAGGATTAAAAGATTTGGGAGGTGGGGGACTTTCTTGTGCTTCAAGTGAATTAACGGGAGATGGAGGTACTGGGATTGAATTTGATGTTAATAAAATTTTTACTCGCGAACCCAATATGACTCCATTTGAGATAATGCTCTCAGAATCACAAGAAAGAATGATGTTTATAATAAAAGCTGAAGGCTTAGAAACTATTCTTGATATATTTAAAAAGTATGAGACCCCCCATGGTGTATTAGGAAGAATTGATAATTCAAAATTACTAAGAGTTAAAGATGCTGATAAAATAGTAGTTGAGCTAGATCCTACTCTATTATCAGACTTTCCGGTTATTATTAGAGAAGAGAAACGCCCAGATTTTCTGAATGATTTAATTAATCAGAAAACTCCTGAAAGAACATTAAAATTTGATGAGATAATATATCGGCTAATTGCGTCCGAAAATATTTGTAGCAAAGAATGGATTTATAGACAATATGATCATGAAGTAGGCGTAAGGTCAGTAGTAAAATGTGGAGATGGAGATTCGGGCGTATTAAGAATAATTGGAACAAATAAATATATATCTGCTAGCGTTGGGTGTAATTCTAAACATTGTTTTCTCGATCCATATGAAGGAGCAAAAGGTGCAGTAGTCGAAATAGGATGTAACATTGTTTCTAATGGCTTAAAACCTATTGCAATGGTTAATTGCTGTAATTTTGGTAATCCTGAGAAACCCACATCTTTTTGGTATTTCTCTGAATGTGTTAAAGGTATGGCAGATAGTATAAAATTTCTAAATATCCCTTGTGTTGGGGGAAATGTTTCTTTTTATAATGAGGATGAAGTTCTTCAAAAAGTAATCAAACCAACACCCATTATTATGTTATTAGGATATATTGAAGGTCAAGAAAATATAATCACATTACCTTTTAAGAAATCAGGTAATCCAATCTTTTTAATTGGAGAAACAAAAAATGAATTAGGGGGTTCGGAATATCATTCAGTTATTTACAACATTGAAGGAGGTACTCCACCAAAAGTCAATCTTGATTCCGCTAAAAGAACATGGGACTTTCTATTGGATGCCAATAAAAAAGGTTTTATTAAATCCGCTCATGATGTTAATAAGGGAGGATTTTTAATTACTATTTTAGAAATGAGTTTTCCAAATGAATTGGGAGTTGATCTAAATCTTTATGATTGTTTTAATAAAGATTTAACTTCCGAACAATTTTTATTTAGTGAGTCGGTTGGAAGATTCATAATAGAAGTAGACGCTGATAAAATAAAAGAATTTATAGCATTAATTAAAAAGTATAAACTCTATTTTAAAGAAATCGGTGTTATAATGGAAGAAAAGCAAATTATGATTAAAGGACTTGAAGAAAATTTTAATTTAGATATTATAATAGCAAAAAATTTATTCAATTCAACATTACCTAGAATAATGGAAGGAGATATTTGATGGGTGGTCTTTTTGGAGTCTTTTCAAATAGTGATTGTATAGATGATCTTTTTTACGGGACTGATTATCATTCCCATTTAGGAACCAGAAGAGGCGGATTGACCGTAAAAAACTCTGGTGGATTTCAAAGATATATTAAGGATATCACAACAACTCAATTCAGGTCGAAATTCGAGGATGATATCAAGAAAATGCACGGGAATAAAGGCATCGGAGTGATCAGTGATTATGACGATCAACCTTTGATAATCAGCTCACGCTTAGGTGTATTCGCCATTGCTACAGTTGGTAGAATTAACAATTTGGAAAAGCTAGCAAAGGAAGCGTTAAAGAATGGATCACATTTCTCAGAAATGCATGGAGGGGAAATCAACCCCACGGAAATGGTCGCAACTATAATTAGCCAAGGTTCTACCTATGAAGAAGGAATTCAGAAAGTCTTAGATATGATTGATGGTTCTTGTACCATGCTTATATTAACAGATGAAGGTATCTATGCAGTACGAGATAAATTGGGTAGGACACCTCTCATCATAGGGGAAAAATTAGGATCTTATGCCGTTGCAATGGAAACTTGTGCATTCCCAAATATCGAGTATAAAATAACAAAATACCTTGGACCAGGTGAAGTAATTTTCATAAGTGAGAAAGGTCTTGAACAGAGAATCGCACCTGGTGACCGGATGCAAATTTGTGCTTTCTTATGGGTATATTATGGATATCCAGCATCTAATTATGAGGGTATTAATGTTGAGGTTGTTCGTTACAAATGCGGTTCTTACTTGGCAAAGAAAGATGATGTGGAAGTTGATCTCGTAGCGGGTATCCCGGATTCTGGAACACCGCATGGCTTGGGTTATGCTAGTGAAGCAAAAATTCCTTTTTCACGACCCTTTGTAAAATACACCCCAACATGGCCACGGAGTTTCATGCCTCAAGATCAATCCATTAGAGAACTCGTTGCGAAGATGAAACTCATCCCGATTAAAGAACTCATTGATGGTAAGCGTCTACTTTTCTGTGAAGACTCAATCGTGAGAGGAACGCAACTTAGAGATACAATTCAAAGGCTGTACAATTCTGGGGCTAAGGAAGTTCACATGCGACCAGCATGCCCTCCGCTTATTTATAGCTGCAAATTCCTTAATTTTTCCCGTTCTCGTTCTGAGTTAGATTTAGCAGGACGCTGGGGCATAAGAGAACTAATTGGAAAGGATATCGACGATCCTGCCGAATATATTGACCCTGATTCTGATAATTATAAAGCCATGGTTGATGTTATACGTAAAAGGTTGCAGTTGACAACGTTAAAATACCAGAAACTTGAAGACCTAGTTAAAGCTATTGGTCTACCCAAGGAAAAACTGTGTACGTATTGCTGGGATGGCGTAGAATAATTGTTAAAGAATTCCAAGCATTAACTGAAAATTTTGATATTCCATCAAAAAAATTGGAGTTATTATAAATCAAAAAGAAATTTAAGTTTAAATTCTTAATGAAATTTTTAATTTGGATATTATCAACACAAAAAATTTATACTATTCAACATTTCCTAGAATAATGGAAGAAGTAAATTCGAAAATATGAGTAGTTTAAATTCTTATTCAAATTGTTTTAAAAATTGCAACTCTTGTTCAAAAGATAATTTTTTTAATAAAGATTTTAAAACAAAACTTCTTTATTCCTCTCCCTTAATGATTGATAAACCTCGAGATCATTGCGGAGTTTTCGGTATTTCAACACCAGATACGGAATATAACATTGCTCATGAGTTATATTTAGGATTAATGGGCGTTCAACATAGAGGTCAAGAAGCTGTAGGAATATCTATTGTAAATGGAAATAAAAAAATCTATTCTTATAAAAATATTGGATTGGCTGCTCAATCTTTAAATGAGGAACTTCTAAGACAATATTGGGGTAATATTGGTATCGGTCATGTGAGATATGGAACAACAGAAACCTCAAGTCTTCATTTTGCTCAACCATATCATTTTTGTTCTAATCAAATTGAATATTCTTTTGGTTTTAATGGAACTATAGCAAATTATATGAAATTAAAGAAGCAATTAGGCGAAAAAGGAAGAATAATCAATAGTAATAGCGACACTGAAGTAATTGCCACTCTATTTGCTTCTATAAGCATTGGAACTAAAGATTGGGTTGAAATCTTTAAAATTGCTGCAAAATTTCTTGATGGATCTTATTCTCTTATTTTATTAACACCTGATGGAGATATTTTTGCTGTAAGAGATCCTTATGGATTTAAACCTTTATGTTATGGAACAGTTGATGATAATAATCAAATTAAAAATGTTGTAGCTTCAGAAAGTTGCGCAATAGATGCTGTTAATGGTAAATTAATTAATGATGTAAAACCAGGTCAAATTGTTCATTTTGATCCTACAGGTAATATACACAAGGAAACTTTTGCGAATTCAGAAAGAACAGCATTATGCCAATTTGAATTTGTTTACTTCGCTCGACCTGATTCGATAGTTGATGGAGTTCCTGTAAATAAAGCAAGAGAAAATTTAGGCATAAATTTAGCAAAAGAACACCCTTGCGATTTACATAATACTATTGTTGTTCCTGTCCCTGATTCTGGTATAAGCGCTGCATTGGGATATGCGAAAGAATCCGGACTTCCTTATGAAGAAGGTTTAATGAAGAATAGATATGTTTGGCGAACTTTTATTATGCCCGGTCAAAAGATTCGTGAGAACGCAGTTTCTGAAAAATTAAACCCTATTAGATCTATTATAGGTGGAAAAAATGTAGTCTTAGTTGATGATTCCATTGTAAGAGGGACAACAATGGCTCAAATAGTATCACTTCTTAGAAAGGGCGGAGCAAAATCAGTTCATGTGCGAATTAGTTGTCCGCCAATAAAAGCAGCATGTTATATGGGAATTGATTTTCCCTCTTCTTCTGAATTATTGGCTGGACGGATGGAATATATAGATAAAGATAATTATATAGAACTTGTTCGACAAAAAATTGGAGCTGACTCATTAAATTATCAAAGTATTGATGGTCTGGTAAGAGCTATAGGATTAAGAAAGGATCAACTTTGTTTAGCATGTTTAAATGAAGAATATGTAATTAAGAGTGCTTCAGAATTACAAAATTTAGAGAAATATTTTGTGAGAACGCATGACCACCCTTAAAGATTAATCATTATATTAATTCAAAAATAATTAGGAAAAAAAATATAAATTATCCATCTTTTTATTAATTAGGATTTTTAAAAATTAAGTCTGGGTTGAGACTGGTTATGAGTTTCATAATGGTAAGAGCATGTCATAGATGTAAAGAATATGTAGTTATTAACCCAGCTAACCCATCTAATCAACAAATACTTAAGAAATTTGAATTAAAACATGCAAGACATACAATTGTAACGCTCTCAATTTCGGAAGTAAAAGGCTATTATGAAAATGTCGGAAAAAAATTATTGTTTTAACTGTTTATCAAAAAATTATAAAAATTTATAAAATCTTATAAAAATCAAAAAAAGAGATAGTTCTCTTCCTAAATTTATGTAAATCTGAAATCAAAAATCCATCGCACTCAGTAGATTTAAATTTTCTAATTTTTTTATTTAGATCGTTAGGAGAGTTTTAAATTGCGAGGAAGAATTTCCGCCCATTTGCAAGCGGTTGCTCTCACAAGTCGGGGATTTTATAGAGCCCCGTTTGAAAAAGGGTAGTCTCTACCGCAAATGGTTGCGATTCTAAGACTTCTTCAAACATTGCGGGATAACTTCCTTCAAGACTTCCGAAGTAATGAGAAGAGCGTTATAAATGAAGTATGTCTTGAACTCGGCGACGAGTGCACAACCCGATAACCTTAAGGCTGGTC
>JABUBO010000228.1_pt1 | contig 17285 bp, 17 predicted proteins | sample 7240361 | NCBI WGS metagenome assembly JABUBO01 (sample SAMN07256346, study PRJNA390944) | subsurface metagenome | isolation source: Methane hydrate marine sediment | place: Pacific Ocean: Eastern North Pacific, ODP site
AGTCGCTTACTTTAAACTTACATTATCTGGTACTCGATGTAATATTCTCTCGGGAACCTTTACATATTCAGCAAAAGCACCATTCACTCTAAAACCATACCCTTTTCGATTTCTACAGAGATGATAGTTATTCGTCCGACACATCAAACATTTTCCACAATATTCGGCATGGGTTTCTACAGTCACTCTATCCCCGATATTAAAATTTTTTACATCACCTCCTACTTTATCAATAACACCAGAAAACTCATGGCCCAATATTAAAGGATATTCCATTTTATAGGATACATTATTATGGTATACATGGGGATCGCTTCCACAAATTCCGATATATTTTACTTTTACTAACACGTCTTGAGGCCCAATCTTAGGTATAGGGACATCTTGAACTTCTGTATTTCCATCCTCCCTAGCGTATTTTACTACTGCTTTCAAATAAATCACTCCTTCCTGGTTAACATTTTCCTATCTGGGTAACTATATTATTCCGAAATTTATCTGGGAAAAATTATTTCAATCATTTCTTAAAATAATTTTAATTATTTTCCCATCCCTATTTTCCTTTAGTTTAATAAAAGCTTCAACACCATTCTCTAACAATTCTTCAGAACTAATAATGGACTCAAGGTCAATTCTTTCTTCCTCAATCATCTTAATGCTTGTTAAAAAATCCTCCTCTGTATAAGCACGAGACCCAATCACCCTATTCTCACTTGTAACTAATTGCTGCATATTAATTTTAATTATTTTTTGGGCATTACCTACCCATACCGCTATTCCACAGCTACTTAACACTTCTAAAGATTGGGTTGCAGTAATAGAAAGACCAACTGCCTCAAAGGAATAATCAACCAAGTGATTTATAGTAATTGTTTTTATATTAGAAAAAAAATTTCTTTTAGTGGGATTAATAATAAAATTAGCCCCCAGTCTTTTTGCAATTTGCAAACGGTATTCACTTATATCACTCACAATTACATTCTTACAACCTTTGGTTTTAAGGATTTGCAATATCAATAATCCAATTGTTCCTGCTCCGATAACCAATGTAAACTTTGCCTCCCGTAATTTAGAATTTGAGAGTTTCTGGGTAGCCCTATATGCAACCGCTAAAGGCTCAACCAAACAAGCTCTACTGAAACTAACCTTATCTTTTATTTTAAAAATACATCTTTCCGGGACAGCAATGCACTCAGTCATTCCCCCATTGACATCTAATACTCCCAGTGATTTCCAGTTCTTACATAAATTAATTAAACCCTTTTTACAATAATTGCATCGACCGCAATAGATTATAGGCTGTACAACTACTTTATCGCCATGGTTAAATTTATTGCTATTTTTGGTATCTACTATTTCTCCAGATAGCTCATGCCCCATAATCATAGGGGGAATCCTTCTTCCTGTTTTCCCTAAATAACCTTCAAAATCTGAACCGCAGATTCCAACTGCTTTAATTTTTATTAATAATTCATTCTTTTTAGGAATAGGTTTTTTAATTTCTTCTAGAAAAATCTTTTCTAGACTTTTAAATACGAGAGCTTTCATAAAGCAAAATCGCTCCTTATTAATATAAAAAATTTCTAAAATCTCATAAAATATCTATATATTAGTAAAAAAACTAAATCATATTCTCCGAAGCACTTGAGAATATTCTGCTAAATTTAATCATAACTTTTTAATTAAAAAAATTTACTTTACCCTAAATAAAAGAGATTAATTAATTGGTATCATTTATATTTAATCAGTTCCTCTGCCTTTTCGATAATATTTTCGGGCATCAAAGAATAATGTTCGAGAAGCTCTTCGTGGGTTTGGGCAGATTGACCGAAGGTATCTTTTATTCCTACTCTCTCTATACGCACCATCTGATTACTTAAGGCTTCAGTTATGGCTCCTCCCAGGCCTCCGATTATACTATGTTCTTCAGCGGTAATTACTCCTTTCACTCCTTGGCTATATATCTTTACGGTCTCTCTGTCCAAAGGTTTAATTGTGCTAACATTCACCACACGAACAGAAATACCTTTATTGGCTAAGACTTCTCTTGCCCTTAAAGCTTGATAGACCATTAAGCCACAAGCGAAAATAGTAATATCAAAACCATCTTTAATAAGGGATATTTTACCAATTTGAAAAGGCGTATCCTCTTCAGTTAATATAGGGAGTGATGTCCTACTAATCCTTACATAGACAGGGCCAGGGTATTCTACAACCGCTTTCACTACTTTCTTGGTTTCAATGGCATCAACAGGAATTATCACACTCATATTAGGGATAGCTCGCATAATAGCGATATCTTCCACCGATTGATGAGTAGCTCCATCCCCTGCATCCGACAAACCACAACTAGAACCGAAAATCTTCACATTCAGTTTAGGTAAAGCTATCCCCTGTCTAATCTGATTAAACGGTTGTCCAGTAGTGAAGACAGAAAATGAATTCACAAAGGGTACTTTCCCAACTAAGGCTAAGCCAGCCGCAACAGAAAGCATATTCTGTTCGGCAATTCCCATCTCAAAAAACCTTTGTGGTATTTCTTGCTCCATATAACAGGTCATAGTAGATCCACATAAATCTGCATCTAAGACAACAATGCGGGGATTCTTCTTCGCTATCTCAACTAATTCTCTTCCATAAGCTTCTCTTAAATTTTCTTTTCTAATCAATTCCCTCACCTCACGCTTCGATATTAGCAATATCCTCTTTTGCCTGTCTGAATTGTTCCTCGGTTAATGCAATATTATGAAAACGATAATTGTTTTCTGCAAAAGAAACACCCTTCCCTTTAACAGTATGAGCAATAATGACTGATGGGGAATTTTTTACTTCATCAACTGAATCCAAGGCATCTATTATCTCCTGCATATTATGCCCATTAATTTCAAAAGTTTTCCAACCGAACGACAAAAATTTAGCTCTCATATCACCCAAATCAAATCTTTTTTTAATCTGACCAGTTGCTTGTAATTGGTTATTATCAACTATACTAACCAAATTATCTAATTTATAAAAACTTGCAGCGTTAGCGGCTTCCCAAATTTGACCTTCTGCTAATTCACCATCTCCAGTTATTACATATACCTTATAATTCAGCTCATCCAGTTTACCACCCAAAGCCATCCCCACTCCCATCGAAAGTCCCTGGCCTAAAGATCCTGTATTTGCTTCAATTCCTGGGGTTCTAATTTCTGGATGACCCTGTAGTATAGAACCCAGAGTCTTGGTTTCTTTTAGCTCTGATTTGGAAAAATAACCCCATTCGGCTAAAGCAGCATATTGTGCTAAAACCGAATGGCCTTTGCTAAAAATAAAACGATCTCTATGGGGATCATTTGGATATTTGGGGTTATGGTTCAACTTATAAAAATAGAGAGCGGTAACCAAATCAGCTGAAGACAAAGAACCACCGAGGTGACCTTTCTTTCCAACTCCTATCGTTTCTAAAATATCTGCTCTAATTTTCTTTGACATTTTTTTAAGCCATTTAATATCCCTGCTTCTCTTCAAATATTCCACCTCCATAAAGCAAACTCTTCCATGTTCAAAAACTGATTTATTAATCATTTAATCACTTTCTCATTTTATTTATTAAATAATAAGCTGCTCAGGAAATTCTAAATAGTACTTTATTCGATTTAAAAAGCTTGCTGCTATTGCCCCATCAATTAAACGGTGATCAACTGAAAGAGTGATTTTCATTATAGAACGTATTTCAGTTTTTTCGCTATTTTCTTTTTCAACTACAATAGGACTTTTCTTAATTTCTCCAACTGCTAAAATAGCTGCTTCGGGAGGATTGATGATAGCAGTAAAGCTCTCTATCCCATACATACCTAAATTAGATACAGTAAAAGTTCCTCCTTTATAATCCTCAGGCATTAACTTTCTCTCTCGGGCTAATTTAATCAATTTTTTTGCTTCTGCAGATAGCATAGATAAAGTTTTTTTGTCAGCATTTTTTAGCACCGGGACAATAAGACCTTCTTCCATGGCTACTACAATTCCGATATTTATATCCTTATAATAGACAATTTCTTCACCAAGTAATGAGCAATTAATGTTGGGCTGCTCCTTTAAAACCTTAGCTACTACAAAAACTATTAAATCATTAATTGTTACCTTTAATTGAAGACCCGAGTTATAGGTATCCAGAAAACTTATTGCCTTTGTCATATCAATAGATATGGTAAAGTATACATGTGGTGCAGTAAATTTACTTTGAGAAAGTCGATCACCGATAATTTTTCGTATACCGGTATATGGTATTCTTTTCTCTATTTCTTTTTCTTCAATAAGGGTTTTGGATGTTTCTTTTTTTAATTGAAAATAGTCTAATATATCTTTTTCGATCACTACTCCCCCTGGGCCACTTCCTTTCACTAACTGTACTTCTACTCCCAATTCTTTTGCTTTTTTTTGGGCCCTTGGAGAAATCTTTTTAAACTCTTCTTTTTCTTTTTTCGGTTCTATTTGCCGTTTCTCCGCAATCTCCTGGGAGATCATCTTAGCTGCTTTAGATTTTTCTTCTGTCATTTCGGATTTTGCTAATTTTTGATTGGCTCTTTCAATCATTTTGCTAATATCTTCCTCTTTATCACCTATAATGGCAATAGGTAGAGTTACAGGAACTTCCTCGCCTTCAGATACCAATATCTTCCTTAAGATACCAGAGATTTGAGCTTCCACTTCCATAACAGTTTTATCAGTTTCAATTTCAAAAAGCAGTTCTTGCTCTTTTACAAAATCCCCTTCTTTTTTTCTCCACTTCAATAAAGTCCCCTTATCCATATTAAACCCTAATTTGGGCATTATTACATATTCTGCCATTTGTCTACCTCCCTATCCTAATACCATATCTTTTACTTTTTGATAGATCTTCTTTTCATCAGGAATAAGAGGAAATTCTAAAGCAGGACTAAAAGGTATAGGAACATTGGCAGTAGTTAGACGTTCGATCGGTGCATTTAGATAATAAAAGACATCTTTTAATACTGACATAGCAATTTCAGCAGCTACTCCGCAACGTTCATGACCTTCATCTACAATAAGCAATCTACCAGTCTTTTTTACTGAATTAATTATAGTATCTCTATCTAAGGGAACTAAAGTCCTGGGATCAATTATCTCAGCATCTATCCCTTCTTTAGTTAATTCTTCTGCTACCTGAAGGGCTTTAAGGGCTTGAGTAGAAGTGCCAACGATAGTAATATCCTTTCCTTCTTTTAAGATATTGGCTACGCCAAAAGGTATAGTATATTCCCCTTCGGGCACTTCATAGGTTTTATTATATTCCATCTTATGTTCAAAAAAGATTACTGGGTTATCATCCCGAATCGCCGTCTTAAGTAGGCTTTTTGCTTCAGCAGCTGAAGAAGGCATTACCACTTTTAAACCCGGGATATGGCAAACTATTGCCTGGAGGCTTTGGGAATGTTGGGCAGCAGTAGAACGTCCTCCTCCTAAAGTGGTACGTATAGTTAATGGCACTCTTGCTTGTCCTCCTGACATATAACGTATTTTAGCTATTTGATTTACTATTTGGTCACCTGCTAACATCATAAAATCACAGAACATAATCTCAATAATTGGTCGTAAACCAGTTAAAGCTGCACCTAAACCTAAACCAGTAAAACTATTCTCAGAAATTGGTGTATTCCTGACTCTCCATCCGCCATACTTTTCGTATAACCCTGGAGTAGCCCTAAAATTTCCCCCTAATACTTCAATATCTTCTCCTAAAAAAATGACATTTTTATCTCTAGCCATCTCTTCATCGATAGCTTCACAAATTGCTTGACCATAAGTTATTTTTCTCATTGTTTTACTTTCCTCCTTCCTGCTCAGTAAAAAGATCTTCAAAGGCCTCTTCTTCTCTGGGGTAAGGACTCTTAATCGCAAAATCAACAGCTTCTTTTATCATCCGTTCTACTTCTTCTTCAATTACGACTAACTCTTTATCTGTGGTAATGCTCTCGCTAAGTAATCTCTCTTTATATGTTTTGATAGGACAACGTTCTATCCATTCCTTTGTTTCTTTTTCTAATCGATAAATACGTCCAGGATCTCCTAAATGATGGCCTTTCCAACGGTAGGTTTTACACTCTATTAAAGTGGGGCCTTCACCGCATCTGGCTCGCTTTACAGATTCTTTGGTAACTTTATAAACCTCCAATACATCATTACCATTAACTACAATTCCAGGGATATCATAGGCTAAAGCTCGAGTAGCTAATTTTTTTGTATTAGTTACTTTTCGTATGTCAACCGAAATGCCATATAAATTATTCTCACAAACATACACTACTGGTAACTTCCAAGCCGCAGCCATATTTATACTCTCGTGAAAAGTCCCTTGATTGGAAGCAGCATCGCCAAAAAAAGCCACAGTAACCTGGTCTGTACCTCTCACTTTAGCTGAATAACCTGACCCAGTGGCGATAGGTATTCCTGCTCCAACTATACCATTAGCCCCTAATATACCTTTACTAAAATCTGCGATGTGCATAGTGCCACCTTTACCTTTACAGTAACCATCTACTTTGCCTAAAACTTCAGCCATCATTCTTTTTAGATCACAACCTTGGGCAATTAAGTGTCCATGTCCACGATGGGTACTAACCGCAAAATCACGTTCAGTTAAATTATTACAAACTCCTACTGCAATAGCTTCTTCCCCAATATATAAATGAGCTAAACCAGGCATAAGCCCTTTGGAATAAAGATCAGTTATTTTATTTTCAAAATATCTAATTTTCAGCATATCCTGATACATTTTTAGTAGTTTCTCTTTAGATAAAGCATAATCTTTTATAGGGTTAAATTTATATTTATTATCAACCATATTAAACTTCTCTCCTTTGATAGTTTATTTTATTTGTTTTTGCTCTATAATTAAAAAATCCGCTAATAATTATTAAGCTCGCCCCTAAAATACTGTATATGTCCGGAAATTCTCGAAAAATTAATAAACCATAGATAGTCCCAAAAATAATCTGGGAATAAAAATATAGAGAAACTAAACTGGCTGGCGCTACTCGATAAGCGTTTGTTAAAGCAATTTGCGCTACCCAAAAAATGAATCCCATCAATAAAAATATATTCCATGCATGCAAATCTGGAATAACAAAACTATTTTGAAGAAACAAAATAACTAATGCTCCTATACCAGCTGAATACACTCGATAATTAACAATTACCAAAGGTTCATCTGTTAATCTTAAAATTCGTAGTGTAATTTGTGCTCCCGCTCCAAATATGGCCGCTAATATACCAATAATAGCAGGGAGCATTTCTAGACGGAAGCCTGGTTTAACTATAAGTAACGCCCCTAAAAATGCCAGGATTAATGCGGGTATTTGTTGAAAGATAACTTTTTCTTTTAGTATAATTCCGGCTAATATGATTATAAAAAACGGGGATAATTGCTGTATAGTTATAGCATCGCTTAACTGTATCTTTGTGCAAGTAAAATAATAGCCAATCATACCTACAAAACCGAGAAAACAACGTAATAATAAAATTTGTTTATTATTACCACAAAATGAAATATTTTTATACTTTAATATTATAGGAGTAATTATCATTGCCGGTAAGTTTAAAAAGAAAATAATTTCCATTAAAGGAAAATATCGCATATATTTTACCAAAGCAGCAGAAAGGGCGAAAAAAAATGAAGCAATAATCATCATAAAAATACCTAATTTATAATTATATCCAATTTTCTCATCTTTATTTAAAACAATTTCTGCCCTGATACGATTTTCACCTCAAATTCTTTTATTATTTTTTATTATAGGATTCAGTTTTCTTAAGGTGATAAAAAATCAAATTTCTCCTATTTATAGTTGATTGTTTTTTAATTCCTTTATTAATTCTTACTCTCAAACGCTAATGCCTTTCATTTTAAATTAAGATTCTTCCATTATTTCTACTTTATTTAAATTCCTAACTCGATATAAAATACAGTGATGATCATATCTATCCTTAATATTTTTTAAATAATCGCTATAATTATCTAAAAAAACTTTATAAAACTACTCAACGGCTTAAATTAGAGAAGGATAATTTATACACTTAAAATTTCTCATATTGCTGGGGACGTGGCGGAGATTGATTTAAGTCAAGTCCGATTTTTTCTCCAAATGCTTTATATTTTGGTTTTAAAAAATATTCTTCCTTTAATTTGGTATAGAATGGTAATCCCCATTCATGCTCCTGTTCATACTGAATGCCCTGGATAAAATCAGGAAGCATCTCCGGGATTAAAGTAAATATAATTTCATTGTCCTGGGCAAAGGCAATGCTTCGATCACCTTTACAAGGAAGTGCAATATGACATTCCCGGTTTAACATTGACGGAACAATTGCATACACACAAGCCGCATGTCCAGAAAGCTGACAGGTAATATCTTTTCCATCGATATAATTTCGAATAATCATTAGATAGGTAGCCATTCTTCCGTCTACATGCATCATAATTAAATCAGGAATAAAATCACAAAGATGAATGGGTGCTGAAACAATACCCTGATATTTATCATAAGGTAAATAAGGCATATTTTTACACCATTGAGCTCCTGCTTCAAGTGTCTTAACGCTATCAGGATATCGATGATGTCCCTCCAGGAATTCAGGAATACGCTTTGCTAAACCAAGACCAATAACTGGTTCAAAACACCAGTGATCTTCCTTAAACATAGCTATAGTTTCTTCATGGCCATCTTGGGATCTAGCAAAAGCCTGACACAGTGCATATTTATGTTTCCAATCCCGAGTGGGAATTATTGCTCCTTGAGGTACTTCATCTTTACTTTTTAATAATTTCACAGCAATAGGATGTACACGCATCCTTAGCCATATTTCTAATTCCTTTCCCATCTTATGCAGTTCGTCTAAATTCATAATCTAACCTCCAAGAAATTAATATATTTTATAGGCCAGAATAAGACAGATAAGATCTTATGACTATAAATTAATAAAATGAATATATGCAAAACAATGTTTTAATGTTCTTCATTTTTTAAGAAAAGACAAGTATTTAAGCTTTAAATAATAAAAGATATTTTTAAACTAATTTTATTATCCTAATAATTTGAGAAGAAGAGTAATTTTTTAATCTCAGCTTTATCTTTTAAATCTTTACATAAAAAGACCGGGCATAAAGAGTTTTGGTACCCATAAAGTGATGCCAGGAAACAGAATTATAATAATTAAAACTAATAACATTACACCTAAAAAAGCACCAACTTCTTTTAATGCGCTCATGCAATTTATCCCAGCGATTTCACTGGTAATTAATAAACAAAGACCATATGGGGGTGTGACCAAACCAAAAGCTAAAGCCATTACTCCTACAATTCCAAAATGAAGAGGATGAATACCAACATGTTCTGCCAAAGGTTTTAGCAACGGCCCTAGAACAACAATAGCAGGTACTGCATCCATAAAAGTTCCTATAATAAGAAAAATTATTACAAAAATAAATAGCATAGCAGTTGGAGAAGTCGTTAAAGACCCTAAAACATCAACTAAAAATTGTGGGATATTAAAATATGCTAATACCCATGCATATATAGATGCGGTTCCTACCGCGAATAACACTAAAGATGCTAATTTAGCGGTTTTTAAAAGCGCTGGAGAGATTTTTTTTAAAGGAATAGTACGATAAATTATTACTCCCAAAATAAAAGAATATATTACAGCGATAAGGGAGGCTTCAGTAGGAGTTACAAATCCACCAACAATACCACCAATAATTATTACAGGGGCAAACAACGCTAAAAGAGAATCCTTAAAACTCGTTAGCACCTCTTTAAAACTAAATTTTGAAATAGTTTTATATTTTTTCTTACGGGCATAGATTAAAACTATAACCATCTGGAAACAAGCTATCATAACCCCAGGAATAAATCCAGCCAGGAAAAGACCCGAGACTGAGGTACTCATTATTCCTCCCCAGACTATCATGATAATACTTGGAGGAATAATATTTCCCATAACTGCTGAACAGGCAGTTACTGCAACAGTAAAATTCTTATCGTAACCCTCTTTAATCATTGCAGGAATAAGGACTCCGCCTATTCCGGCTGCATCAGCATTTGAAGAACCGGAAATACCAGCAAATAACATACTCACTAAAACATTAACATGTCCTGTTCCTCCAGGAAGAGATCCTACAATTGAACGGGAAAAACGCATCAATTTTTTAGTAATTCCCGAATCATTCATTATGTTAGCCGCCAAAAGAAAAAAAGGAATAGCAATTAAAATAAAAGAACCATACTGTACCATCATTCTATGCAATAACATTACCGGGGTTATTCTGGGAGTAAGTATCAAAATGGGGAGGACGGCAAAACCTAATGAATAACTAACGGGTACACGTAAATATATCAATACAATTAATAATGAAAACATTACTACACATACAGTCAGAGCGCTCATTGCTTTTGTTCCCTTCTACGTTTTGATGGTTTTTGAAAATAACTTTTATATAAATCTTCTGTTAAAAAAATAAACCAAGAAATACCGGAGAAAGGTACAGAAAAATAGAGAAATCCCATATTCATTCCGGTAATATCTGAATTTTGAATTAAACCCCATTTTGTAAAGTATTTATAACCAAAAAAAATAAAAATAATTGTCATCGAATATAACACAAAAAAATAGATTACATCAATTGCTTTACTTAATTTAGGACTTATATTTTCACCAAATATATCCACAAAAAAATGTCTTCTTCCTCTCACCCCAATTATTGACCCAAGAAATACTAACCAGATTAGAGAAAAATTAGTAACTTCTAATGGCCACAAATATCTGGGTATAAAAGGAATATATCTTCCTGCAACCTGTAAACTCATTGAAAATAAAAGCGTATACATACATATTGTAATAAGTTTGTTTATAATTTTCGCGTAAATATCAATCATCCGAAAAATCATTTTATTCCCTCTTCAATATTTCTATAATATTCCTGGTAAATATAGGCAGACAGAAAATATTTATCTGTCTGCCTATGAATTTTCTATCTTTTTACTAATGTTTCTTGTTAATCTCCTGGCAAGCTAATAAGATATCATATGCTCCAACCTCTTTAGCGAATTCCTCTACAACAGGTGCAACTCTTTTCCTAATCTCTGTATTATAGAATCTTATTACTTTCAGTTTTCCAGCTTCAACTAAATCTTCCAATATTTTTGTGCCTTCACCAACTTCAGTTACATGATGAAATCTAGATGACTCTGGCCCGGCTTTTAATATCGCCTTCTGTAAACCTTCAGGAAAACTCTGGAATCTCTTTTCGCTTACACAAAGAACACGAACAGTCATCTGATGATCTGTTAATACATAATAAGGAGCAACTTCGTAAAATTTCATCTGAGACATTCCAGCAGGTTCATTTTCTAATCCATCTAATACTCCTGTCTTAATCGCATTGTAAACCTGCATATAATCCATCGGTGTAGCCTGAACGCCAACGGCATCAAATACCTTTTTTGCTAATGGTGAACCCTGGACTCTCATTTCTATGCTAGGTAAATCTGCAGTTTTCCAAACTGGTTTGGTTACAATTAAATTTCTTGTTGCACCACCGCCATAACCAATGATCCTAACTCCTTTTTTTGTAATTACGTCAGCAATGGGTTTAAATACTTCGGTATCCATAGCTTCTTCCCAGGCAGCAAGGTTCTTAAATAAAAAAGGTGCATCCATAAAAGATGCTCTTTTATCCCAGGTAGCCATCCAAGCAGGAGAAATAATACTAACATCTACAGAAACACCCTGCATCATGTACTCAAACGCATCTTTTTCAGAACCAATGTCACCAGAATGATGGAGTTCGAATTCAACTGGTCCATCGTAATATTCTTTCACTTTATCTGCAAAAAATTCTAAAGTCCTAAAATACACATGTTCCTTGGGTAACATGGTGGCAAGAACAAGCTTTACGGGTTTCTGAGCAAAGGCAGTTAAAGAAATTGCCATACTAAAAGAGACAACAAGCACCAAAATTAATAACATTACAGATACTTTTTTAGATATTTTCATTTTTCTTTCCTTTCAAAAATTTAATAGATCCTTTAAAAAACATATTTTGCAATCTTAATTTACCACCCCCCCTTGCTTTACTTATATATCGCTAGTTAGAAGTATATGGAAACACCACAGGCATGCTCAGGGAATTTTTCCACTTTTCGACCTATGCTCGACGCCCTTTAGGCGAGTTTACATTCATCTACAGGAAAATCCGTGTTATTATATCCTTAATTTAACTCCATAAAAGCTACTAAATTTACAGATAGAGACAAGATAAAAATTATACTGAGTATAAATATTTTCCAAGTTTTGTCTTTGTATTTTTTTAAATCATAAATTTAAAAAATTAAAGTGTATAATGATAACTTCTAACTTTTCAGATATCATATGTATTATTCATACTACACTTGCTTTTAAAATCCTTCTTTTTTTAAAAATCGTTTCACTCCCTCATCTTTTTCCTTGGTGTTAAAACAAAGAGCAAGTAGTTTCTTTTCGTAAGCAAAGCCAGAATTAGTATTAAGCTGATAAGATATTCTTACTGCATTTTTAATAAATTTTAAAACCATCATACTATGTTCTCCGATATGTCTAGCTATTCTGTAAGTTTCTTCTTCAAGTTTGCTGTCAGGATATACTTTATTGACCAAGCCTATTTCCTTTGCCTTTTTAGCTTCAATAAAATCCCCACTGAGAAGAAGCTCCATAGCAATCCCTTGCGAAATTATTTTTGGCAATAATTGAGTTCCTCCTCCGCCAGGTATCCATCCCATTTTTATTTCAGGGAATCCAAATTTAGCATTCTCAGAAGCAATTCTAAAATCACAAGCTAAGGCCAACTCGCAACCACCACCTACAGCATAACCTCTAACCATTGCAATTACAGGCTTACTAATACCATAAATAATGTGTGATACTTCTGTTTTTTCCTGTCGTTTTAATCCATCCTCATTTGAAATTTCTTTAATATCAGCCCCTGCGGAAAAAGCCTTTTCGCCAGCTCCAGTTAAGATTATAACTTTAATATTATCTGATTTATCAACTATTTTTGCTGCTTCGAAAATACCTTTTATGACGTCATTATTAATTGCATTTCTCTTTTCCGGGCGATTGATTGTAATTGTAGCAATTGAACCTTGATAATTAATTTTTACTGTTTCATTCATAAAAGATCTCCTTCATATCAAATAACAATAATTTAAAAAACTTTTCTTTATATTATTAATATTTTACAAGAGAAACAATATGATTTAGTATTTTTTGAATTAAACCTTAAAAAATATTTAAAATTAGTACTATTAACTAATTTCTAAATTCATTAAATTTGCATTAAATATTTTTGAATCCATTTTATGAATATTATCAGCTATTTCTATCTCAAAATCCATTAGATTTAATACATCTTCTTCTATATTAATTCCCGGTGCAATTTCAATGAGTTTTAGACCTGTTGAATTCAATCTAAAGACAGCTCTTTCAGTAATATATAAGACTTCCTGATTATTAATCTGTCTTGCATACTCTCCGCTAAAGGTAATTTGCTCAACATCTTTAACAAATTTTTTAATTTTACCTTCTTGAATTATATTTAATTTTCCATCTTCAATCTTTGTCTTCAATCCTCCAGTAGTAAATGTGCAGCAAAAAACGACTTTTTTAGCATTTTGTGATATATTAATAAAGCCGCCACACCCAGCAATATGTGAACCAAATTTACTAACGTTTACATTACCATGTCTATCTATCTCTGCAGCTCCTAAAAATGCTACATCGACCCCACCACCATCAAAGAAATCAAATTGATATGGAGCATCTATAATAGCAATGGGATTTAAAGAAGCGCCAAATTCCACTCCTGGAGCAGGGACACCGCCAATTAAACCCTGTTCAACTACAAAGGTAAATTGATTTTCTATTCCTTCTTCTGCAGCTACTAAAGCTACTCCGTCTGCTATCCCCACACCAAGATTGATTACACAATTCTTCTTTAATTCCTCTGTAGCTCTTCTAGCAATTATCTTTCTATGGTTTAAAGGCATGGGTTTCAAACTTTCTATTGGAACCTTTATTTCTCCACTATAACCTGGATTATAATGGGTAATACAAGTTTGTTGTTGTTTTTTATCAACAACAATATAATCAACTAAAATACCAGGAATTTTCACATTTTGGGGATTTAATGCACCTCTTTGGGCAATTCTTTCAACTTGAGCTATTACTATTCCTCCACTGTTATGGGCTGCCTGGGCAATGGATAGATTTTCCAAAAAAGTACCTTCCTTTTCCAAAGTAATATTACCATCTAAGTCAGCGGTAGTTCCTCTTATGAGTGCAACATCAATTTTTATTGCCGGATAAAATAGGAATTCCGCACCATTTAATTCAATTAGATTAACAATATCCTCTGTTGTAACTGAATTTAATTTACCACCCTCAATTCTTGGGTCAATAAAGGTTCTCAACCCAACCTTGGTAATTAAACCCGGCCTATTTGCAGCAATTTCTCTAAATAATTGAGATAATACACCCTGAGGTAGATTATATGCTTCAATATCATTATTTAGAGCTAATTCAACCATCTTTGGAGCCATACCCCAATGACCACCGATATCCCTTTTAACTAATCCTTTTAAGGCTAAATGGCATAAACCTCCATCTTTGTTATCACCTATACCAGTTGAATGCAGTAAAGTTAAGTTTTTAGGTTCAGCCGTTTTCTTATATCTTTCACCTAAACTTTTTAGTAATAAAGCAGGTTCAAGAAATCCACCTCCGGAACTCCCAATAGCAACAGTACTATTGTCTTTTATTTTTAAAATAGCTTCTTCTGCAGATACAATCTTGCTACTCAATATTATCCCTCCAAAAAAATTAATTTATCACCCTTATTCTACGAGGTAACCAAAAGCATTAAATCCGCCATCAACTCTTATTATTTCTCCATTTATATAACTTGCTTCCTCGCTTGCTAGAAAAATGGCTACATTCCCTATATCTTTAACTGTAGCAAACCTTTGTAGTGGGATTCTTTTCTTAAATATTTCTTCTTTAACTATTCCTCTTTCTATAAGTTCTTTTACCTGATCAGTATAAGTATAACCTGGAGCAATACAATTAACTCTAATACCTTTGCTTGCCCATTCAATAGCTAATACTTTACTTAATCCCTCAACACCCCATTTGCTGGCACAATATGCAGCTCGCTCTGGAGCAGCTGCTGAACCCCAAATGGAAGAAATATTTATTATGCAACCCCCTCCTTGAGCAAACATTTTTTTTGCTGCAATTTGACAAGAGAGAAAGGTACCTTTTAAATTAATATCTATTGTCCTATCCCAGTCATCTTCTGTAAGCTCTATAGTAGATTTTGTCATAGATATTCCGGCATTATTAACAACAATGTCTAGTCGATCATATTGATTTAAAATTTTCTCATACATTGCAAAAACATTATCCTTATTAGCAATATCAACTGCGATAGCAAACGCTTCTCCTCCACTTTGTTTAATTTCATTTACAGTTTTTTCCGCAGATTCTAATGTAGTTGCACTAACAATAACCTTAGCTCCTTCCATAGCATATTGTAAAGCAATAGATTTTCCTATTCCCCGACTGGAACCGGTGATAAGTGCAATCTTATCCTTTAATCTCATATTTATCTCCCCAATTAAATAAAACTCATCTCACTCTCATAAGTTGAACAGTTTCTCCATCCAGTACTAATTCACCCTTTTGATTGGTACAGGTAGTCCTGATTTTAACAATTTTTTTCTTAGGAATAATTTCTGTAACTTCAGCCTTGGCTGTAATTGTATCACCAAATCTAACTGGTTTCAAAAATTTAAAAGAATTACCGAGTGATAATCCTCCTGGAGCGACAATTTGTGAAGTACAACTTGATGTTAATGATGCTGTTAAGAAACCATGAACAATTCTTTCACCAAACATAGTAGTTTTAGCAAATTCTTCATTGATATGATGTGGGGCATAATCACAAGTTATGCCGGCAAATAAATAAACATCTGTTTCAGTAATAGTTTTAGTAAATTCAACAAAATCTCCTAGTTTTATATCATTAATAGTCTTTTCTTTTATATCCATTTTTAAAACTTCCCTTCCGTTTTTTAAAATTAAGCTTTATTTTAAAATATTAACCCTTTAATTCTTTTAAATAAGCCAATGAATTTTCCTCCTAATAATTCTTTTGAATAATATATTTTTAATAGCCATTATTTTTGCCTTCTCTTACACCAATTTTTACTGAAGTAATTGACTATAAACCCTGCTTTTAAAGTAAATTCATATCTGAAAAAATTTACTACTTATAATGTAACTCCATTTTTAAAAATACCTATATCTCTATAATTATTTATTTCATTTTTCGTTCTTAGTATTCCTGAAGCTACCTTTAGTATATATACCATTAAATCTTCAGCAAGTTTATTCATATCAACTCCATCGATCAACTGCCCAGCATTAAAATCAATCCAATTATTTTTCTTTTTATAAAGTTTACTATTTGTAGATATTTTTATTGTAGGAACAGGACTACCCAAAGGATTTCCTCTTCCAGTTGTAAATAAAATTATATGAGATCCAGCCGCTGTTAATGCAGTAATAGAAACAAGATCATTTCCTGGTCCTTCAAGCAATTGTAAGCCATTTCCATTTGATTGATCACCATAAAAAATCACATTTCTTATTATACTTGTTCCACCTTTTTTTATGCATCCTAAAGATTTTTCCTCCAAAGTAGTAATGCCACCTTCTATATTTCCTGGAGATGGATTTTCATAAATAGTCTGCCCATTTGAGAGAAAATAATCTTTAAATCCATCAATTAGATTCACTATTTTCTGGAAAATTTTTTTATCTTGAGCTCTATTCATTAAAATTTTCTCAGCACCAAACATTTCAGGAACTTCAGTTAAAATAACTGTTCCGCCATATGATACTATTCTATCCGATATTTTTCCTACTAAAGGGTTTGCGGTAATGCCAGAAAAACTATCTGAACCTCCACACTTAATTCCTATCTTCAATTTAGATACCGGTATATCTTTTACTTTAAATTTTTTAGTATATTTTACTAGCATATCCATTTTATTTAAACCCTCTTTAATTTCATCATCTACGTCCTGAAGATTAATTCTAAAGATAATGTTGCTATTGTTTTATATCCTATCAATAAAGGCACTAAAATAAATATGGATGATCGGGAATTAGTAGTACAGGAATATATA
>JABUBO010000229.1_pt1 | contig 17232 bp, 19 predicted proteins | sample 7240361 | NCBI WGS metagenome assembly JABUBO01 (sample SAMN07256346, study PRJNA390944) | subsurface metagenome | isolation source: Methane hydrate marine sediment | place: Pacific Ocean: Eastern North Pacific, ODP site
TGCAGGGCTGGCTGGTTTGAGAATTGGTTATGGTATTTTCCCGCCTAAAATCGCTGATTATCTGTTGAAAATCAAGCCTCCGTACAATGTAAATGCAGCTGCTTTGGTTGCGGCGCAGGAATCGCTAAAGGATATTGATTATCTGATGGACAGGGTAAAAGCTATAATTGCTGAAAGGGAGAGGCTTTTTGGTGAGTTAAAGAAGCTGAAATGGCTAAAACCTTTCCCCTCGCAGGCTAACTTCATTTTCTGCTCGGTTCTAAATGGCAAGGCAAGTGAGCTTCAGCAAAAATTGCAAGACAAGGGTATCCTTGTTCGTTACTTTGACAAGCCAATGTTGAGAAATTCCATCCGTATTAGCGTGGGTAAACCAGAGCATACCGATGCCTTAATCAAAACACTCCAAGAAATAGGAGGGGAGATAAATGTCTAGCCGGCTGTCCGTTGTCAAAAGAGAGACCAAGGAAACCAATATCAGTTTAGAGCTTAATCTCGATGGTGGTGGCAAGTGGGATATAAATACCGGGATTAAAATGTTTGACCACCTTCTGGCGCAGGTGGCTCAACACGGAAGATTTGGTATAACGCTATCAGCAACCGGAGATGACCAGCATCACCTGGTAGAAGACGTTGCCATTTGTTTAGGTAGAGCCTTGGGGGAAGCCCTGGGGGAGAAGCGGGGTATTGTCAGAATGGCTAATGCTTTTGTGCCTATGGATGATGCTTTAGCTATGGTGGCGGTGGACATCAGCGGGCGGGGGTATACTGTGTTAGACCTGCCTTTTAGTAAGAATGATATGTCTGGATTTCCCACCGACCTTGTCCGTCACTTCCTTGAGTCTTTTGCTGCCGAAGCCAAACTTAATCTCCATGCCAAGGTTGTTTACGGCATCAATGACCATCACAAGGCAGAAGCCTTATTCAAAGCCTTAGGCAGAGCCTTGGATACGGCTACCAGAATTAACGAGCGGATTAGCGGTGAACTCCCCAGCACCAAGGAATTGCTGGAGGGTTAAGACTCCTTGTCAACCTCACCCCCTTAATCCCCCTCTCCTTCAAAGGAGAGGGGGAAGAAAGGTTCTTGAAGGGGCTTCGCCCCTTCAACCTTCCCTATATTCAGACAGTTTTTCGTCTTTGGAATATTATTTCGCCGTCTTCCCTATCTCAGCTTTCTGCCGGTTAGCCTCTCGTAAGCCTGCTGGTATCTTTTGGTAGTAGCTTCAATGACCTCCGGGGGTAGCATAGGGGCTGGCGGCTCTTTATTCCACCCTGACTGGGTAAGCCAATCCCGAACCGGTTGCTTATCATAGCTGGGCTGGGACTCGCCAACTTTATACAGCTCGGCATTCCAGATACGGCTTGAGTCCGGGGTCAGCAGCTCATCAATAAGGATGAGCTTATCATTATCCAGCCCAAACTCAAACTTGGTGTCAGCGATGATAATACCCCTAGCTCGGGCATACTCTTGTGCGTAGCTATAAATAGCCAGGCTTTTCCCTTTTATCTCTTCAGCTTGAGCTTCACCTACCAGCCTCTTCATTTCATCCATAGTCACCGGCTGGTCATGCCCGGTTTCCGCCTTGGTAGTCGGGGTAAATAATGGCTGGGGCAGTTCCTGGCTTTCCAGTAAGCCCTTAGCTGCAGGCAGCCCGGAAATAGTGCCCCATTGCCGATATTCAGCCCAAGCCGAGCCAGAGAGATAGCCACGCACCACACATTCAATCGGGATACGCTTTACCTTTTTAACAACCATAGACCGATTAGCCAGGTAAGATGGGTAGGGAAAACGGCTTTCGGCAGGAAGGTAGGAATCAAGGCAATGAACATCTCCAACTACTTCTACCAAATGGTTGGGAACTAGATTTTTAGTCTTTTTAAACCAGAAGGCGGAGAGCTGATTAAGCACTAAACCTTTATCCGGGATGCCGCAGGGCAGAACCGAGTCAAAGGCTGAGATTCGGTCAGTGGCGACGATGAGCAGCAGGTTACCCAGGTCGTAGGTATCCCGCACCTTGCCACGGATAAATAATGGTAGAGGCATGTCTGTATTTATCAAAACTGATGGGCTAATAGTCATCGGATACCGCCAAAATAAGAAACTTCATTCTCAACACCTATTATTCTAGCATTTGCTATTCGCTCAGTAAACAATGAAGGGCTAAATCATCCCTAACTCCTTCAACTACCTGTTCACACTGCTTAAGATTTTTTATTAACCCCAAAATGGCTTGTTTCGGGGTCAACCTCACCCCCTTAATCCCCCTCTCCTTCCCAAGGAGAGGGGGAAGAGACTTTAGAGAGGGGCGAAGCCCCTCTCTTACCACACTCCCCCTTCCCTTATTAAGGGAAGGGGGTCAGGGGGATAGGTTGCTAAGTGACCTCACCGCTTTTCCTTGACATGGCTGGGTTAGGTTGTTAAACTACCGCTGCTATAGTCTTGGTCTTTAGTTATTCTGTTACCGCTTTCCGTCAGGAGTCTCAATTGAGAGAAAGAGCGTCAGAACCCTTGAGCCGGGGGCTTGTTTATATCTTAACCGGTGACGGGAAAGGCAAGACTTCAGCAGCCACGGGTGTAGTGCTTCGAGCCCTGGGTCATGGGATGAGAGTACATATTACTTACTTTATGAAGGGCGATTACCCCTATGGTGAACGCGCTATCCTATCTAAGTTGCCTAATGTTACTATGGCTGGCTTTGGTACTGCAGAATTCGTTGACCCAGCAAATGTTAAGCCGGAGGAAATAGAGCAGGCGAAGCTAGCTTTAGCCACTGCCAGTGAGGCTATGCTCAGTGGTAACTATGACCTGGTAGTGCTGGATGAGGTCAATATAGCGGTAGCCTGGAAGCTGGTTGAACTGGATGAGGTAGTTAAGCTTATTGAGGATAAGCCAAAAAATATGGAGCTTATCCTTACCGGTCGGCAAGCTGATACCAAGCTAGTTCAAATGGCAGACCTAGTCACCGAGATGTTGAAGATTAAGCACCCCTATGACAAAGGGGTGCTGGCACGAAAGGGGATTGATTATTAGAGATTGTTTATATTAACCCCATCCCCCTTTATCCCCCTTCCCCTTAAAAGGGGAAGGGGGAGGATAATAAAGAGGGGCTATGCCCCTCTTAAACACCCCTGATTATTATGCCAGAGGGAGAGGTACGGCTTTTGAAGACGCTTTGCCCGTCAACTATCCCTTGTTAAAGGGCTTCTTTATTAAACACGGTAAAGGAGGGGATTATGAGTATCACACTGAGTGTAATCAAGGCTGACATTGGGGGCTATGTGGGGCATTCTGAGTCTCATCCTGACGTTATAGCCAAGGCTGAGGAGTGCATAGCCAAAGCCAAAAGAGACGGGTTACTGGTTGACTATCATGTAACCAAGTGTGGAGATGACCTGCAGCTGATTATGACCCATCAGCAAGGTGTAGACGATGAAAAAATCCATAAATTAGCCTGGGACACCTTTGTTGACTGCACTGCGGTGGCTAAAACCTTAAAGCTTCACGGCGCTGGACAGGATTTACTGGCTGATGCCTTCTCAGGTAATGTCAAGGGGATGGGGCCAGGAGTAGCCGAGATGGAATTTGAGGAGCGGGGAGCTGAGACCATTATTATTTTTATGGCTGATAAGACCTCATCCGGGGCATGGAATCTGCCGCTTTATAAGATGTTTGCTGACCCATTTAATACCATCGGGCTGGTTATTGCCCCCAATATGCACACCGGCTTTACCTTTGAGGTACATGATATAAAGGCACATAAGAAGATAACCTTTAATGCCCCTGAGGAGATTTATGACCTGCTGGTTTTCATAGGGGCACCTTCGCGCTACATGGTAAAGGCAGTCTATCATCGGGAAACCAAAGCGATAGCGGCTGTATCATCTACCCAGCGTCTGGCGGTAATTGCTGGTCGCTATGTAGGCAAGGACGACCCGGTGTGTATTGTTCGCTCCCAGGGTGAATTTCCGGCGGTGGGCGAGGTGCTGGAACCGTTCACCTTACCCTCGCTGGTGGAGGGCTGGATGCGGGGCTCGCATCACGGTCCTTTTATGCCGGTAGCTATTGCGGATAGCACCCCGACTCGCTTTGACGGACCGCCCCGGGTAGTGGCTCTCGGCTTTCAGCTTTCCGGGGGCAAACTGGTGGGGCCTCGCGATATGTTTGCTGATAAGTCCTTTGATAACGCTCGCCAGCAGGCAAATGATGTCGCTGATTTTTTGCGGCGCCACGGTCCCTTTGAGCCGCACCGCCTACCCCTAGAGGAGATGGAATATACCACTATGCCTCTCGTGGCGAAAAAACTGGCGGGACGGTTTATCGACTTATAAAACCACTGAAAAAACGAATGGCTTTTTCAGTAATTGGGGTCAAAGGCATGTCCAAGCTCCTCCTGGCGACAAACAATCAAGCTAAGGTGCGCGAGTATAGGAGTCTACTCCAAAACATTCCCTTTGAGCTGGTTACTCTAGCCGAAGAGGGAATCACTGCTACAGTTAGTGAGGTAGGCGAAAGCCTGGAGGAGAATGCCAGATTAAAGGCAACGGTATTAGCCGCCCAGAGCCAGCTACTGACTCTAGCTGATGATTCCGGACTGGAGGTTGATGCCTTAGGTGGTGAACCCGGTCGGCTATCAGCTCGCTATGCCGGTGAGGGTGCTTCAGATAGGGATAGGGTCAACTACTTATTGTCACGGCTTAAGGGTGTGCCGTGGCAGAAGCGGTCGGCACGTTTCAGGTGCATCATTGCCATAGCTACACCCGGTGGAGAAGTAGAGCTTTGTTCTGGCGAGTGTCGAGGATTTATAACCTTTGAGCCGAGGGGAGAACAGGGCTTCGGCTACGACCCGGTGTTTTACCTTCCTGAATTAGACAAGACAATGGCTGAGTTGCCCCTGGAAATAAAAAATCAGGTCAGCCATCGGGGGCAGGCAGCCAGGAAAGTATATCAGGTGCTGGAGAGGTTTTTACCCAAGTGAAGGCTCCCGCCACTAGGGTTAAGTATAGGAGTGTAAAGTGATTGTTAAGACAGTGGTAGTAGGACTATTTGCTTCTAACTGCTACATTGTGGGCTCTGAATCTAATAAAGAGGGAGTAATAATTGACCCCGGTGATGACGCTAAGGAAATCTTGAAGAATGTTAAGGACTTGGGGCTTGATATAAAGCTTATCGTCTTAACCCACGGGCATATAGACCACACCGGAGCCGTAAAAGAAGTCAAGAAGGCAACTGGGGCTGAGGTGGCTATTCATACTGATGATGCTAAGTCTCTACAAGAGCAGTTATTAGGTAGATTGTTTGGTCTTTCCTATCCGCCCCCGCCTCCCCCCCGACTGTTGCTTAAGGATGGAGACAGTATAGACATTGGCGACTTACATTTTTTGGTTGTTCATACTCCAGGTCATAGCCCGGGGGGTATTTGCCTTCTAGAAGAAGGGGTGGTGTTCAGCGGAGATACCCTGTTTAACTATGGCATAGGCAGGACTGATTTGCCTGGTGGCAACGGGAGCCAACTAATGAATAGCATCCATACCAAGCTCATGGTATTACCCGATAACACCATAGTCTACCCCGGTCATGGACCTGAGACGACTATCGGCACCGAGCGCCGAAGTAATCCCTTCCTGCACGGTTAACCTATTATATAAACAAGGGGCACATAACCAAGGTTATAGTGGCTAAAAGCTTGACCAGGACATGCAGTGAGGGTCCGGCGCAATCCTTGAGCGGGTCACCTACTGTGTCACCAACTACAGCCGCAGCATGAAGCGGCGAACCTTTACCAATAATACTGCCGTCTGGAGCCTTGACCTGACCATCCTCAATATACTTCTTGGCATTGTCCCAGGCACCACCAGCATTGTTCATAAAGGAAGCCATCAAGATGCCAGCAATTGTGCCCACCATCAGCAGGGCAGCTACCACCATCGCCGCGTCATATTGTGCTGAAAGCTTGAAAAGCACACCAATAATCACCGGCAGAAGTACCGGGAGCAATCCGGGAGCAATCATTCCTCTTAGTGATGCCCTGGCGGTAATATCAACGGCTCGGGCATAATCCGGTCTTGTTTTGCCGGTAAGAATTCCGGGAAACTCACGAAACTGCCGTCTGACCTCCTCAATAATCTTGCTGGCGGTGCTGCTCACTGCTCGTATTGCCAATGAACTGAAGAGAAAGACCAGCATCACGGCTAAGAGAGCCCCAGCGAAAACTTCTACCCTAGCCAGGTTTACCACATCGAAGCTTTCTAGACCTCGGAGGAAGGCTACCCTATCCAGATATGCCTGAAACAGGAGGAAAGCAGCTAGACCGGCTGAGACCATAGCGTAACCTTTGGTTAATGCTTTGGTAGTGTTGCCCACAGCATCAAGGCGGTCAGTGACACGGCGCACCTTTTCACCAGCCCCTGTCATCTGGTTAATACCATTGGCATTATCGGTTATTGGACCAAAGGTGTCTTCGGACAGAATAAAGGGGCAAACCATTAGCATACCCATAGTAGCTACTGCGGTGCCAAAGACACCACCACCTAGCAGTCCAGTCATTGTGCCCAGCCAGTAGGAAAGGAGCAAAGCAGCGCCAATGGTGAGCGCTGTAACCAGGGTAGTCTCAAAGCCGACAGCAACACCCATAACAATATTTGTCCCTGGGCCCGTCTTTGATGCATTGACAATTGATTTAACCGGTCTGAACCTAGCGTCAGTATAATACTGGGTAATGTAAACTACAGCGACACTGGTTAGGACACCGACTACCCCGGCAGCGAAGAGCCAATTGCTATCCAGCATGTTGGATACCGTGAAAAACATACCTAAAATACATAGGGCAATAGCTACATAAAAACCACGGTTTAGGGCATTCATAGGGTTCTCGTCTCCACGAATGCGCACGCAAAGTATGCCTATCATACTGGCAATAATACCAAAGGCGCGGACAACCAGAGGAAAGAGAATCCAGGCAACATTTCCAGTAACGGCATAGATAGTAATACCCAGTATCATAGCCCCGATGTTCTCGGCGACTGTAGATTCAAAGAGGTCAGCACCACGACCGGCACAGTCACCGACATTATCGCCAACTAAATCGGCGATGACAGCAGCATTACGAGGGTCATCCTCAGGTATGCCGGCTTCAATCTTGCCGACAAGGTCAGCCCCCATATCAGCCGCCTTGGTATAGATGCCACCCCCAAGCTGGGCAAAAAGAGCCACGAAGCTGGCACCGAAGCCAAAACCGACAATGAGGTGAGGAGCAATATCGGGTGAATTAGCGCCACCATAAGCAAAATAAATAGTCGTTACCCCCAGTAAGCTCAGAGCCACAATGAGAAAACCAGGGACAGCACCACCGCGCAGGGCAACATCAACCGCTTCTCTCAAACTATGCTGAGACGCGTTAGCACAGCGGACGTTAGACTTCACGGCAACAATCATCCCAACAAAGCCAGAGACGGCTGAGCACAAAGCACCAGCCATAAAGGCAATGCTTGTTCTCCAGCCAATGCCGAAGGCAGTTATCCCCTCTATACCTCTATGACCGCCAAGAGCACCAACCAGGACACCTATGGCTACAGCTACCACAATTGACAGCCAGCCGATAGTAGTATATTGGCGCTTGAGAAATGCCCAGGCTCCCTCGAAAATCATGCCACCAATCGCTTCCATCTGTGGCGTCCCCGGGGAGCGCTTCAGGACATCCCTGGCCAATAATATGGCAAAGAGAATGCCTATTATTCCGGCAGCCGGTACCATCCAAAAAATTCCTGGCATCCCTCCTCCTTTTTGCTATGCCTTTAATATTTTCCAGCCAATTATAAGAAGTCGTTTAGCAACCTATCCCCGTTAGGAACTCTAACGGGGTAAAGAGGGTGAGGTTAATCGACAATCTCAATTTAGCCAAGCTGATAATTTAATGCGTTGGCTAGCGGAAGTCAAGGGTAGTTATCAAGGCATTGGAGATTCTCCTTCGGATTCCTTTAACCTATCCTCTAGGTCCTTTTGCCTTATAACTAATGTCAGGTCACTGCGTGTCCTTTCCAGGACTCCACGAACCATATCGGTAGTGCGGCGAAGACCGCCAGTTATAGCATCAGGGAAGTCCATAGTAACCAAAATATTATAAATGTCGTCCATAGCTGCTAATAATTCCTCACCCCGAGACAGGTCACCCTTCCTCATACTATCCAGGAGGTAACGCCTTAGCTCGCCTACAGCTTCACCCAATCCGTTCAAGTAGGCTGCGGGGGCAATGTCCAGTTCATCAGGGTCGGGAGGTTGTTTCCCTGTTACCAGAGCCAGTGTGATACTGCCTTCAGCAAATTCCTTCTGGGCATCCCTGATAAAGCCAGTGTTACTAAGCTCACTATATATGGCAACGGTTTCCTTAGCCTCATTAAGCCGGCTGCGAGCTGATTGAAGCAATTCTTTAGCCTGCTCAAACTCCTGGCGGTGCACGGCACGGATAGCACTGCTACAGTGACGAATTACCTCACGACACAGGGGCAATACCTTTTCTCTAGCCGCATCTTTGGCTGAGAAGCCTTGCCGAATACGGTCGGCAATCGAATCTAAATTATCGGTTAATCTACTCACTTTTGTGCCTCAAGTCTGGCTACTATTTGTCGAGCGGCATCTTCCACGTTGTCTGCGCCCAACACAGCGCTAATCACGGCTACCGAGTCAGCGCCAGCAGCTATAACCTCAGCGATATTATCCCGAGTAATGCCACCGATAGCCACCAGGGGTAGGGTTACTGCCTGCCTAATCTGGCGCAGCCTGTCTAAGCCAACTACCTTTGCCGTCTCTTTAGATGGGGTCGGGTAGATTGAGCCGACAGCAATGTAATCAGCCCCTTCAGATTCAGCGGTAGTAGCCTGGTCTACAGTAGTTGTTGAGCAGCCCAGAATTTTACCCATTGGTAGCAGTTTGCGGGCTACTGATATGGGCAGGTCATTCTGTCCCAGGTGCAGTCCATCGGCATCAGTAGCCAGGACTAAATCAAGGTAGTCATTTATTATAAAAGGCACATTGTGCTCGGCGCATAGATTTTTAAGCTGTCGGGCTATAGGCAGCAGTTCCCCCTTACTAAGGAGTTTATCACGCAATTGAATTGCCCTAGCGCCACCGCGAATTGCTTGAGCGGCTACCTCAATATGACTGCGTCCCTTTAGAGCTTGTGTATCTATAATGACATAAAGCCCGACTATGCGCTTTATCTTATCCTGACGCAGTAGTTTGGACAGCAAATTTTGTTCTATGGTATAGAGATTAAATCGAGCTTGCTTGAACTTCTCTGGGTCTAGTTTAGTGTCTGGAATCTTAGCCAGCTCCTCCATGACCCTCAGTGATTCCTGGACCCTCCTGGCGTTAGCCACTACTGTTATTGGGAGCTCCCTCTGTTTCTCCTCCGCAGGAGCTTCAATATTGATGCCAACATCACCTTCTGAGTCGCGCGCCTGAAGGAGCTGCCGGTTGAATGACCAGCTATCTTTTACCAGCTCATGTCGCATAGTTTTTAATTGTTGAGTTAAGGTGGCATCATTAAGCAGCAAGCGGGCCAGGTCTTCAAGAAGGCGAAGCCCCTCACCAATGCGGTTCAGGTTAGCATCAATGATGCGTAGGGTCTTTAATTCTGGTGAGGTCATAATCACTCCTCAGTGGTTAATTCTAGCACAGTCAGATTGGGGGGTAAAGCAAGGCAGCTCTCAGTCCTCGCTTACCGCATTTTCAATGAGCTCAATTCGTGATAGCTTCCCCTTTTGGTTTAGTTCCACTACTACCACATCAATACGCCAAAATAGGGGTAGATTATTATGGGTTTGTCGGTAGTGGGAAGCAGTAGCCTTCAACCTTTCCTTCTTGGCTGGCGTAATTGATTCTTCAGGGCTACCAAACTCCAGGCTCTTTTTAGTCCGCACCTCAATAAAGACGAGGCAATCTTTATGCTTGGCGACAATGTCAATCTCACCTTCTGGACAACGGTAGTTGGTTTCCCAAATATGGTAGCCTCGCTTTTTAAGGAAATCTTTAGCTAGTTTTTCGCCCAGAATGCCAGTATCTCTACGTTTCATTTAGTAACAACCCTATCCCCTTTATCCCCTTCCCCTTCAAAGGGGAAGGGGAAGATATTTCTTAAGAGGGGCTGCGCCCCTCTTAAACTCCCCTTAATATATAACTCCCCGAATTACCTCTCTGACCGGTTGGAAAGACCGACGATGGATGGGGGATGGTCCCAATCGGCGTAGGCAAGCGAGGTGCTCCTTTGTGCTATAACCCTTGTGGTGAGCCAGTCCATAGCCAGGGTAAGTTCTATCCAGCTCTATCATCAGTTGGTCTCGGGCTACCTTGGCAATGATGGAGGCACAGGCAATTGAAAAGCATAATTTGTCACCATTTTTTATTCCCTTTTGCGGTAATGACACCTCGGGAAGGTGCATATAGTCTATTAGGAGGGACTCAGGTGGCGGCGAAAGCTGGTCTATAGCCAACTTCATTGCTAGGCGTGTTGCCTTGATTATACCCCGGGTGTCTATTACTTCATGGTGAGCCATGCCAATACCTATAGCTATGGCTATTTCGTGGATATGGTGAAACAAAAGTTGGCGTCTGGTTGGACTCAACTGCTTGCTATCCTTCACCTGGTTTAGCCAGGGGGTGTCTATATGGCAGGGTAAAATAACGGCGGCGGCTACTACTGGACCAGCCAGGGCGCCACGACCAACTTCGTCAATGCCAGCAATATGCTGGTAGCCTTGGGCTTCCAGCTCTTCTTCTTCAGCAAAAGACGGTAGAAGATTATTTCTCAACCTCACCCCCTTTATCCCCCTCTCCTTCAAAGGAGAGGGGGAAGTTGGAGTTTTGAAGGGGCTTCGCCCCTTCAATCTACCCCGTCTTCTATTGTTCCCCCACCCAAAACAGCGTCACCCTGATAGAATACTATGGCTTGCCCGGGGGTAATTGCCCTCTGCGGCTGATGAAAGCTTACCTCAGCTACCCCGTCTCTAAGGTGGAGTCTAGCTGCCACCTCAGGCGACTTGTAGCGGATTTTAGCCGTTATACTGATGGGCTCTTTAGGCGCTTCCCCCGACACCCAGCTTAGCTTACTGGCAAAGAGGGTGTTACTTAGCAGTTGGTCTTTGGTGCCAACCACCAACCTATTACTGGCAGTATCAAGCTTGAGCACATATAGGCGGTTATTTGAGGTAAGCCCTAAGCCTTGCCTTTGCCCCACAGTATATTGGGCTAAACCATCGTGCCCGCCTAACACCCTACCCTCAGTGTCAACGATGTCTCCAGATTTGAGAGGGATATGCTTGGCTATAAATGAGCGATAATCATTATCAGGGATAAAGCAGACATCCTGGCTATCACGCCTTGTAGCGGTGGGCAAGCCCAGTTCAGCAGCCAGTCTTCTTACTTCTACTTTGCGGAGGTTACCAATAGGCAGCAGCAGGTGTTGAAGCTCCCTTTGCCCCAAAGTATAAAGGAAATAGGACTGGTCTTTAGTCAGGTCGATTGCCTTCAGCAGGCGATAGCCGTTCGGTGAATGGTCAATTCTGGCGTAGTGTCCGGTAGCCAAATAGTCCGCTCCCATTCCCAATACTCTGTCAAAGAGGAGGCCAAATTTGATATTCTGGTTACACACAATGCAGGGATTCGGCGTGCGCCCCAGGCTATACCCCTGACAGAAGTAGTCAATAACCAGGCTCTGGAACTCTGTCTCAAGGTTGAGCTTGTGGAGAGGAATATCCAGGAGGTGGCAGGTATGCTCTAAAGAGGTAGAGGGGTCATGGTCTGACCATAGCTGCATGTAAATGCCGATTACCTCATAGCCAGCTTGTTTTAGCAGGGCAGCTGCCAGTGATGAGTCCACCCCACCACTCATAGCTACCACGACTCGCTTTTGAGGCATCTTTTTATTCAGCCTCCTTGTTTTGGCAGCAGTTGTCTTACTCTCTGCCAGATAATCTGCTCTATCTTCTCTTTAGGCTGGCTGGCATCTATTACCAACCAGCGCTGTGGCTCACTAGCTGCCAGCTTAAGATAACCCTCCCTCACCCTTTGATGAAAATCCAAAAAATCCAACACCTGTTTTTCAAAAAGGTCTTTTTTATTGGTTCCCCACTTTCTGGCAAGCCCTTCTTCTGGTGCCAAATCAAGTAGTATAGTAAGATCAGGTTTGAGTCCTTGAGTAGCTATATTATTAGCTAGCTCAACCAATTTAAGGTCTAGCCCTCGTCCGTAGCCTTGATAAGCAGTAGTGGAGTCAGCATATCGATTACAAATAACTATGTTGTTTTTTTTCAAATTGGGAAGAAGAACCTCTTCAACAAGTTGTGCGCGAGCAATAGTGAAAGCTAACAATTCTGCATGGGGTGCTACACCCCGTAAAATAATACTAGGAAGTATATGGTCACCCATACGTGGCTCAAGAAGGGATAGCTGTGTCTCATCTTCGGGAATGAGAGTGAGTGAACGCCCTCGGCCACGCACCCATACTCTAAGCATTCTACCTAAAAGAGTGGTACCAGGCTCTTCAGCATAAATTGCGTTGCGCCACTTTTTTCCTTTACGCAGACGTTCGGCTAACGCTTTTGCCTGCGTACTCTTACCCACTCCCTCCCCTCCCTCAAAGGTGATAAATAAAGACATAATTACCTCATCAGTTTTGTGCAGATTAGTTATGTTAGATTGTTTACCAACCCCTCACCCTTTATCCCTCTCCCCTTGATAAGGGGAGAGGGAAGAGAATTTCTTAAAGGGGCTTCGCCCCTTTTAATCCCTTTATTAAGCAGCCCCCTCCCCCAAAGGTGACTCATGATGACCTAATTCGTGCTTTGCTTCCCAATTCCTACTTGGGAAAGGGATTTCACCAAGAGAATAAACCTGTATCTTTCTTTTTCCCTTTCTTGGGACTTAAGCGAGCCGAGGTTTTCTTGGTAAGGCCAATCTTTTTCAGCTCTGTAGCACTCAATTTGTCACTATCATACTTCTTATGGCAAGTAGGACACATCGGAAGCACTTGCGATGAACCACCACCCCTTGATTGTGCTTTTATATGAGCTTTTTGTAATTCTCCAACTTCCCTTTCGGTTTTCCGACAAATAACGCATCGGGAGTTATGGGCCTTTTTGATGACTTCCCATTCGAGTTTACCTACCATTGCTCTGCCTCCTTACTTATAAATCCTCACCCGTCTCTGGGGGTCTTTGCCTGAGCTTTGTGAGGAGAGGGCGCTTCTTTCGGCTATCAGGTGCTGTAGGCGCCGAATGTAGGCACTCTGGGGGCTGAGTTCCACTGCTCCCTGACCGCTCTTTACCTGGTTAACAGCTTCCTCTGCCTCACCAAGGGCGAGCTCAAGGGAATCTGCTTTATCTGTGCTCTCGGTGGGACAGATAGCATTTAATAGCTGCCTGATTTGAGGTGGCGTGTTACTTCTAAGGACATAAATGGGAACATTGGCTGTTTCGGCATCCCTGACCTTTTGCGGCTTTCGGCGATAGTAGTTTTTGGAGGTTATAAACAGGTTGGCATCATTTAAGTTATCAACTATATCCAGGTTTAGTTGCATTTCTTTCACCATCTGTCCCAGTCGTGCCCGATTTACACCGAAAAGATAAAGCTTGGATAGCTTATTTCCCTTAGCCAGCCGCTTACCTTTAGTAGCTTTCTTAGTGGTGGTAACCGGCTCTTGTTTTTCTATTCTGACCTCCCCCGTCTCATCCAGCCAGCGAGTCTCGGTAGCTACCGACCGACCGCGCAGGATGGCATCAACCGCCTCACCAACATCAGGATGAATAGCTACCTTATCCCAGTCCTGAATTTCAACCACAATAGCAAAGGTAGGCGGCGACATACGCTCCAGTATGGACTTCTGGGTGCCCCTTCGCTTTGCCTCTTCATCGCCCAGGGTCACCGTCTGGATGCCACCAATGAGGTCAGCCAGGGTAGGATTCATCATCAGGTTATCCAATGTGTTACCGTGGGCAGTGCCTACCAGTTGAACCCCCCGCTCAGCAATGGTTCGGGCTGCCTGAGCTTCAAGCTCGGTGCCAATTTCATCAATAACGATTACCTCAGGCATGTGGTTTTCTACGGCTTCAATCATTACTGAGTGCTGCATAGTGGGGGTGGTTACCTGCATCCGCCGGGCGTGCCCAATGGCGGGGTGAGGAATATCACCATCGCCAGCAATTTCATTTGAGGTGTCAACAATGATGACACGCTTATTAAGGTCATCGGCTAGCACTCGGGCTACCTCGCGGAGCATGGTGGTTTTACCTACCCCGGGGCGACCTAACAGCAGGACACTTTTGCCTGACTCAACAAGGTCTTCAATAACTTTTATGGTGCCAAAGACAGCCCTGCCCACTCGACAGGTAAGCCCGACAATACGACCCTTGCGGTTGCGAATGGCTGAAATGCGGTGCAAGGTGCGCTCGATTCCAGCCCGATTGTCATCCCCGAAGCTACTGATATGAGAGGCTACATAGTCAATGTCCGGCTCGCCGACCTCCTTGGGGTCTAGAACTACCTCTCGCTGGGGGAAGCGAGCTTCGGGGAGGCGTCCCAGGTCAAGGACTACCTCTAGCAGTTCGCTAATGTCTTGTTGCTGGCATAATAGCTGGCGAATGTGCGGGGGTAAAATGTCAAGCAGAGCATCCAGGTCGTCTGTGATTACCTTTTGCAAAAGTACCCTCCAGGGATGCCCGTTGTCATACTACCATCCTCTGGGTGCTAGCAGTTCTTCAGGGGAGATTTGCTTTATATCTAACCCAGGCATGGCTTCTCCCAGGTTCTTGGAGACCTCAGCGATGATTTCAGGGTCTTGAAAGTGGGTAGTGGCTTTAACAATAGCCCTGGCTCTAACCTCCGGGTTGCTGGATTTAAATATACCTGAGCCAACGAAGACACCTTCGGCGCCTAGCTGCATCATCAGGGCAGCATCGGCTGGAGTAGCCACTCCACCAGCAGCAAAATTAACCACCGGTAGTTTCCCTGTCTTATGTATCTCGGCTACCAGTTCAAAGGGTGCTCCCATTTCCTTAGCCTGCGTCATCAGCTCGTCCTGGGGTGTATTTACCAGTTTGTGGATGCCACCCATTACCGCCCGCATGTGCCTGACGGCTTCAACAATATTACCGGTGCCAGCTTCACCCTTGGTTCTAATCATAGCCGCCCCCTCACCGATGCGCCGCAAGGCTTCACCCAAGTCACGGCAGCCACAGACAAAGGGAACCTTAAAGTCATGCTTCCAGATATGATGCGATTCATCAGCCGGGGTAAGCACTTCAGACTCATCAATAAAGTCTACGCCAAGAGCCTCAAGCGCCTGAGCCTCGACGAAGTGACCTATGCGACACTTAGCCATTACTGGTATAGAAACTGCCTTCATAATGGCCTCAATAATCGTTGGGTCAGCCATTCGAGCTACACCACCAGTAGCTCGAATATCGGCTGGAACCCTCTCCAGCGCCATCACTGCACAGGCACCAGCCTCCTGGGCAAGCTTGGCTTGTTCGGCGTTGATTATATCCATAATTACCCCGCCTTTTAACATTTGAGCTAGCCCAGCTTTAACCTTCCATGTGCCACTTTCCATATCCATCTCCTTACTCTGCTCCAAGCCAACCACCTTTTTATAGATACATTCTACTATTGTTTAGATAGTTTATCAACCTCACCCTACACGAGCGGTCTCTTGGCGGGTATGCCGGGGCGGCGGGGGTAACGCTCGGGCGTCGGCAATACCTTATCAATTATTATTAACCAGCGCTCGTCGGTAAACTCTTCCAGGTCAACCCTTTTCACCTGTCGCAAATTCCCGCCTAACAGGCTAATCGCCTTAGCTGCTTGGCTTATTTCCAGGTCAACCCCATTAGGAAATCTAACGGGGTCAATAGCTCCCTTTTTCTGGGCGATAAAACTGCCACCAATAGTGCAGAAGGGCAAGGTTAATTCAACAACGGTCGGTAGCGGGGCAACCGCCCGGGAGAGCACCACATCAAACCTCTCCCGATATTGTGCCTGATGAGCAACATCCTCAGCCCGACCGGTTACAATTTCAACATTATTTAGTCCAAGCTTCTGCTTAAGGTGGTGTAGAAAGGCTACCTTTTTAGCTGTAGCCTCAAGCAGCACCAGCCTTATATCAGGGAATACAATTTTAAGGGGTAATCCGGGTATGCCAGCACCGGTGCCAACATCAATAAGGCGGAAGTCGGTTTTGCCTATCGGTTGCTGCCAGGCCAGGGGCACGGTGAGAGAATCGAGAAAATGCTTTATTTGCACATCTTCATAACCAGTTATAGCGGTAAGGTTTACTCGTTTGTTCCAGTCCAGCAGCTCTTGATAATAGATGTGGAACTGCTCAAGCTGCTGTGGTGTAAGCTCTAACCCCAACTTTTTAGCTCCGGCGTTAAGCTTTTCCATGATAGCACCATTTAGAGAGATTATTGAAAGTCCTTCAAAGCTTTTTCAGCAAGGTTACCTCAATTATAACACCCTTACTAAAGGCGGGGGGAGTTTTATGTTACTTCAGGGCTAGAAATGTCCTATAATATAGAGACGAGGGCTACCTTGTCCCTGGTGGAGGCTAAGCTAGCCATTGGTTCAGATAATAACCCAAGGAGGTAATCCAATGAATCCTCTAAGCTATACCCAGATTTCACTATACCAGTCCTGCCCCTTACTCTATAAACTGCAATACATTGATGGCCTGATACCAAAGGACAAGTGGTATTTTAGCTTTGGCACAACTATGCATTCCTGTGCTGAGTACTTTTTTAAGGTAAGGGTGCCGCCACCATCATCGCTGGATGAGCTATTACAGTTTTATGAGAAGAACTGGCTTCCCGGGGGGTATGACTCGACGGAAGAGGAGGCAAAATATAGGGCTTATGGCAGGGAGATGCTGTCTAAATTCTGGGAGATTCACAGTGCCGATTTCAGGATGCCGATAGCTGTGGAACGAATGTTTTACATTGATGTTGATGGAGTAAAGCTGAGGGGCTATATTGATAGGATAGATAAGCTGGATAGCGGTGGGCTATCTATAGTTGACTATAAGACAAATCAAGAACTATTTACCCAAGATGACCTAAAGAATAACCTCCAATTGACTCTATACCAACTGGCAGTCGAGCAGACCTGGTTTCTTCCTGTAGAGAGGCTCACCCTGTATCACTTGAGGTCAAACACCCCTTGTAGTTGTCAGCCAAGGGGTAAGAAGCAACTTA
>JABUBO010000230.1_pt1 | contig 17226 bp, 12 predicted proteins | sample 7240361 | NCBI WGS metagenome assembly JABUBO01 (sample SAMN07256346, study PRJNA390944) | subsurface metagenome | isolation source: Methane hydrate marine sediment | place: Pacific Ocean: Eastern North Pacific, ODP site
AGCCATCTCGATAGTTGCACCCTTTCAGAAGGACAGTGTTATCAGTACTGCCCACGAACTTACACTGACATGGATGTGATTAGCCAGCGAGTTTTTGGAACGCCATATAGCGGTGATGAACTGGGAACCACCAAGGAAGTGTTGATGGCAAGGTCAACGGATGGACGCATTAAGGAGAGGGCACAATATGGCGGAACGGTAACTACGCTTTTATCATTGGCACTGGAGGAGGGACTTATTGACGGTGCAATCCTGACAAAGATGTCCGATGATAAAACCCCAAGCGTTTTCTTAGCTCGAAGCAGGGAGGAGATGCTTCAAGGTGCTGGCTCCAATTATATGGCTTGCCCTGTATTACAGGCTCTAAATGGGATTCCTAAGGATAGTGAACAGCGACTGGCGGTAGTAGCTATGCCCTGCCAGGTCTTAGCGCTGAGCAAGATGAGGGAAGAACCACCGCAAAACAGAGTGAACATAGGCAATGTGAAGCTAGTAGTCGGATTGTTTTGCACTTGGGCTTTGTCGCCTGACGGATTCCATCAATTCTTAAAGGAAAATCTCGACTTACCGCAGGTGACCAAATTTGATATCCCACCTCCTCCAGCAAATATATTTGAAGCATATACCCCGTCAGGTAAAATCTCGTTTCCACTGGATGAAATCAGGAAGTTTGTCATGCCTGCTTGTGCCTGCTGCCTGGATATGACTTCCGAGTTTGCCGATATCTCAGTAGGCTCAGTGGAAGGCATTGAGGGATGGAACACTGTTATTATCCGCACCGATGTCGGTGCTCAACTCATCGAGATGGCTAAGGAAAAGGGGAAGCTTGAGGTTGATATCCTTCCTCCTGAGAATCTAGCCCACCTTAAGGAGGCATCTTTACTTAAGAAAAAACGAGCGCTACAGGAAATCATCACCAGGAGTGGCGATAGAAACAACCTGCTTTATGTTGGTCTTCAACAGAGCATAATTGACAGGCTATTAGCTTAGAAATGGAGGCAAGTTTAAGGAGGTGAGTAGTATGTCAGGCGTTGGAATAGATGCTCCCGGTAGTACCCAGCTTTTCATCGGCAACGAAGCTATTGCTCGCGGGGCACTCGAAGCAGGCATAGGGCTTGCTAGTGCTTACCCAGGGACACCTTCAACGGAGATAATGGAGAGCCTGATATCCGTGGCTAAGGAAAAGAATTTTTACGCTGAGTGGTCTGTTAACGAGAAGGTGGCGTTGGAAGTTGCTGCTGGTGCCTCTTTCGCTGGCATTCGAGCAATCACCTCTATGAAGCAAAATGGGGTGAATGTTGTCTTCGACTTTCTAGCCAACATTGTCATGAGCGGCATAGGTGCCGGGTTGGTTCTGGTATGTTGCGATGACCCATCTGCTATATCCAGCTCTAATGAGCAGGATACACGACACATAGCTAAGTGGCTGGATATCCCCCTCCTGGAACCAGGCACCTTCCAGGAAGCCAAGGACATGACAAAATGGGCTTTCGACCTCGCCGAGGAATTGAATAGTATATGCATGATACGGAGCGTAACACGCATTGCTCACGCCAGAGGCAACGTAACATTGGGTGAGTTGCCCAAAAAGGAGCAAAAAGCACATTTCGACAGCATATGTCCCGTTGTGCCCACCTTACCCAAATTCATACCATACCCAAGCGCATGGTTACATAGCCAATTGCACGCAAAACTGGATAAGGCACGAGAGCTATTCGAATCATCACCTTTCAACTGGTACACGGGACCGGAAGAGGCAGAATTGTTGCTCATAACCTGTGGTAGTTGCTGGCTTTATTCTTTAGAGGCGGTGAACGCCTTGAAATTGGAGAGCAAGGTGGGCATCTTGAAGCTGGGCACTATCTGGCCGCTACCACAAAAACTCATTGAGACACATCTAGGTAAATCGCAGAAAATACTGATGGTGGAGGAGATCGATCCTTTCCTGGAAGGAAGCATAAAAGAGCTGGTTGCCGACCTACCGCCTGATAGTCCACGTCCTATATTTTATGGTAAGCGCTCTGGGCATATAAATGCCTACGGAGAGCTAAATCCTGACATGGTTATCGCGGCAATAGCTAAGATAATGGGTCTTGCTTACCAACCTCGCGACCCAGAATATAGTAAAAAGGCAGAAGAAGTTCCTATAACCTACATGCCACCGCGAATTATGACCTTCTGCCCTGGCTGTCCCCATCGAGCTACTTTTTGGGCAATCAAAAACGCACTCAGACTGGATGGGCGTGACGGGTTTGTTACCGGTGACATTGGCTGCTATTCCATGGCGATAGGTCCCGCCGGCTTCTTTCAAGAGCGAACAATGTATTGTATGGGAGCAGGTGCTGGCGTAGCTAATGGCTTGGGCAAGTTAGGGCAATTTGGCTTTAATCAGCCAGTGCTCGCTGTGTGCGGTGATTCTACTTTCTTCCATGCCACAATTCCAGCACTGATAAATGGTGTCTATAACCAATCGAATTTTACTCTCATCATCCTGGATAATAATGCCACCGCTATGACTGGCTTCCAACCTCATCCCGGAACGGGAGTAACCGGTATGGGAGAAACAACAAGAGCTGTAGATATGGAAGCTTTGTGCCATTCGTTAGGAGTACAGGTTGAGGTCTGTGACCCGTTTGACCTTGAGAATACCACAGCAACACTGCTAAAGGTCATAGCTGAAAACGGAGGACCTAGAGTGGTGATAATGCGACGCGAGTGCGAACTCGTAAGAGGAAGGAGGGACAAGAAACCTCTCTACAAGGTACATGTTGACCCTGATAAGTGCCTGGGGGAAGCCTGTGGTTGCGATAGACTATGCACTAGGGTGTTCGGTTGCCAGGGAATGGTATGGGATAGCGAAAGTGGCAAAGCTAACATAGATGAAACAATATGCACCGGCTGTGGCGTGTGCGCAGACATATGCCCACAAGGTGCCATCATCAGGGAGGCAGTGTGATTATGAAGACGTTAACAAAAGACCCACTCAATTTAATTATCGCTGGCGTTGGTGGACAGGGAAACGTGGTGATATCACTGCTTATTGGTAAAGCCTTCATAAGGGAAGGGTACTTCGTGACCATTGGAGAAACATATGGGGCATCTCAACGAAGCGGCAGTGTTATGAGCCATTTGAGAATCTCACGGGAAACTGAGTATAGCCCATTCATCCCCAATGGGCGTGCTGATATCATCCTTGGCATGGAACCTGTGGAAACTCTGCGAATACTGCAGCAATTCGGAAATTCAGATGTTATCACCATAGCCAACTCCAGACTGATACACGCCGCTGGGATGGAATACCCAAGCCTGGATAAGATCGTCGAGGCTATCGAAGGACTATCAGCTAAATCATGGCTGATAAACGCTACCGATGAAGCAGTGAAACTGGGTGACCCTATCTTCGCCAACATGATACTTATCGGTGCTTTAGTTGGCTCTGGAATCTTTCCCATTGATAGTAAATCAATGGAATTAGTGTTGCGGGAAAGCTTTCCTGTGGAAAAACTTGAGACCAATATGGTGGCTTTCAATAAGGGCATGGAGCTTGTGGCACAGTGAAGCAGGCCCGGCATCTCAAGCACCTGAACCTGTGGCACAGAACTTTACCAGGGAAACAGGAACATAGCATTTTGCAATTTCCTGGATTGGAGGTTTAAAGATAACTGCCATATCAACGCCGAAACTGGTAGAGCAATTTAAGATAGAAGCTAGCAGGGTCGGTGCCATAATCTACAAGGCTGAAAATGCTGAGGATGCTAATAATTATGTCGTGAAGCTGGCACGAGAACACAACGTGCAACGAGTAGTCAAGTCGAAGTCTGTGGTAGCCACGGAGATTGGATTGAATAAACACCTTGAGAATGCTGGCATTGAGGTGATAGAAACAGACCTCAGAGAGTGGGTTGCTCAATTAGCAGGAGAGGAACTCTCGCATCTGGTAAGCCAGGGAATACCAAAAAATATAGAACAGGTAGCTGAATTACTTTCCAAAGCCATTGGTGAAAGATTGGAACCTGACCCCGAGATTCTACTGCAGGCGTCACGTCACTATTTGAGGCAGTCTATTATCAATGCAGATATGGGTATTTCTGGAGCCAATATTGCCATAGCTGAAAGTGGAACTCTGGTTATCATAGACAATGAAGGGAACAGCCGCCTGATTGCCACCTTGCCCCCCGTACATGTGGCGTTGATTGGCTGTGAAAAGCTGGTTTCCAGCTTGAAAGATGGTGCTACAATCCTGAAACTACTTGGTAAAAATGCCGCAGGAAAGAAGATGCCAACCTACATCACTTACATTAGCGGCAGAAGCACTACCGCCGACATACCCGGAGCACCGCTGCTCCGTGCTCAAGGTCCCGAGGAAATTCACATTGTGTTACTGGATAGCCACAAGGAAGTGAAAAAATTCAATGAGGAAACATATCGGTTACCATGATTTTTACTCAACTGTCATTGCAAGCCCCTTTATCTGTCATTGCAAGCCCCTTTCTATTGTCATTGCGAGCGGAGCGTGGCAATCTCGGCGAGGTACCAGATTGCGGAGCTTGTTCCGAGCCGAAGCCTGAGCGACGTGAAGAGCCAAGCGAGGAATCTCGCTTGGGGATTGCTTCGGCACTGGCGTGCCTCGCAATGACGGAAAGGGGTCATTGCGAGCGGAGCGTGGCAATCTCGGCGGGACAGGGGATTGCTTTGGCACTGGCGTGCCTCGCAATGACGGAAGGGGGTCATTGCAAGCGGAGCGTGGCAATCTCGGCGGGACAGGGGATTGCTTCGGCACTGACGTGCCTCGCAATGACGGAAAGGGGTGTTATTGCAAGCGGAGCGAATTAATCTCGCTGGCGGAGAATACGAAATGACGGCAAAGATGAGAAAGCGTGTGAATAAGGCACTGGCAGATAAGAATCTGCAGACGGCTCTTCCTACTTTCATGCTGATCACAAAGCTAGCCCGCCAGATTGGGATGGATGGCATTGACTTTGGTAGTTTAAGAGACGAAGTTCGCCGTGTAAAAGAGAAATCCATCACCAAGCTTCCCCAACTTGTGAAGCGATTTAAGGCGGAAGCTGCTAAATCCGGTGCTGTGGTCTATGAAGCTAAAGATGCCAGGGATGCCAACAATTATATTTTGAAGCTAGTAAAGGAACGCAATGTAAAACGGGTAGTCAAGTCAAAATCAATGGTCACCGAGGAAATTGAATTAAATAAAGATCTTAAGGACGCTAGCATTGAGGTAACAGAAACTGACCTCGGAGAGTATATCATCCAGCTAGCAGGAGAAAAACCTTCACACCTGGTGGGACCAGCGATACATAAGACTATAGAGCAAGTAGCTGAGCTTTTTTCCAAAGTAGCCGGCGAGGAGCTAGGGCCTGACCCTCAAAAGCTAGTCGAGGTAGCCCGTCGCACATTAAGGCAAGCCTACCTTAATGCCGATATGGGTATTTCAGGAGCCAACATCGCCATAGCTGAAACTGGAACCTTGGTCATCGTCACTAATGAAGCTAATGGTTGCCTGGTCACCACCTTACCTCCGATACATGTAGCGGTAGTCGGTTATGAAAAGCTTGTTTTCAGTCTGGAAGATGCCACCGCAATACTTAAGTTGCTTAGCCGCAGCACGACAGGTCAAAAACAGGCAGTCTATGTCTCTCACATTACTGGTCCCAGTGCTACCACTGCTATGTCAGAAGAGCCACTGTTCGGGATTCAGGGTCCTGGTGAAGTTCACATCGTCCTGGTGGATAATGGTCGCACGCAAATAAGAGAATCTGATGAGTTCAAAGAGGCGCTATACTGCATTAAATGTGGTGCTTGCCTTAATATCTGCCCTGTCTTTGGCTCAGTCGCCGGGCAGACCTATGGCTACATATATCAGGGGGGCATCGGCGCCATCCTGACCGCCTTCCTGCATGGCATGGATAAAGCTGTTGACCCAGCAAGCCTGTGTATGAATTGCATGGCTTGCGCTGAAGTCTGCCCCGCCCATATTGACATACCACACATGATATTAAGGCTCAGGACGAATATTGTTGCCGAAAGTGGTCTGTCATGGACAGACAAGATTGCCTATCATGGTATCTTGAGCCATCCAGCATGCTTGAACGCAACGATGAAAGTTGGCTCATACTTGCAATCGCCATTCGTTGGCAAGGACTCTATGATAAGACGGCTTCCATATCCACTCAACTCACTAACCCGAACGATCAGTCTTCCAGCGGCATCACATCGTCCGTTACACCACAGGATGAAGAACTTCGCATCACCTGGAGCAACAGCTCTTCCTACGGTAGCTTTTTACGCCGGCTGTGTTGCTGACTACGCCTATCCTGAAATTGGCGAAGATGTGATGAAGTACCTCCAGGAATGCGACGCTGCACCATATTATCCCCGGAAGCAGACCTGTTGTGGTGCCCCAGCACTGGTTACTGGCGATGAGGAAACATGCATCAAGCTGGCCAAAATAAACATCGCTGCCATTGAAGAAATGAATCCTGATTATGTTGTTACCGTATGCCCCGGTTGCGCCGTTATGCTGCAACGGGAGTATCCACGGCTGCTTGCTAGTGACCCTGAGTGGAGTCACCGAGCGGAAGCAATGTCCACCAAAATTCGAGACTTTTCACAGCTGGTTCTTCAATTAACTTCTACGGCAGAGAAAATGCCTTATCAAAACCTCAAGGTTACTTACCATGACCCCTGCTATCTAAGACGGGGGCTTGGCATATATCACGAGCCCAGACAATTACTCCGGAGGGAAGGGGTTGAAATAATAGAGATGAATGATGCGGATGTTTGCTGTGGCTTTGCTGGCACTTTTGCGCTTGAATATCCCGAACTATCAGGGTCAATCTTGAACAGAAAGCTGAACAATATAGAAGCCACTGGCGCTGATATAGTGGTTACCAATTGCACCCCTTGTGTTCTTCAGCTCAGGGGTGGCTTGGATAAGCGTAAAAGCAATATCAAAGTAATGCATAGCGCTGAACTGCTGGCAAAATATGGCAAATCACACTATATCACTACCTGACGTCCATATAGAGACCTTATCTTGCTTTGACCTCCACAGTCCTCGTACCCCAACCTGAAGCAGTGCAGGCAAGATAGCGATTCTCAAGCTCACAATGGACGGAAACCCCTTCTATTATGTCGAATTGTGACCCGTTAAACATGATATCCACTGGAACATAGAGCAAAGTGGGAGCAGTCAGCTCCGGTTGGTTTTCCCACTCCAGGCGGACCCTTTTATCGCTGACCTCAAGCTTCTTTGGTATTCCAGCAACACGCTGAGCGCATGCTCTAACCCTAAAATTCTGGCGTATATTACCCCTGTCATCAGTGATTGAGTAGTTCTCCCTGTTCCAACCATCGAACTCCGTGGAGTCCCAACCAGGGCAGTAGTTCCACTGGGTTCCTCCATAGAAACAATCATCGAGCCTTCGATAAATGTCATCGATGTATTCCGAGACTCTAGCTTTTTCGGGATACATTCCAAATTCTCCCAGGAGTAACGGAACTCCCCCCAGCTCTTCCACCTTGGAATTAAAATCAGCGAAAGACTTATCAGCTTCAGCGGTTGAAAAGATGTTGGAAATGAGCAGAGATGCGCTGTAGAAGTGAGGAGCGTAGGCGTAATTAGCCAGGGAAAGTGGCGGGAGTTGAGAGTAGCTAGCGCCAAAACTGGTAAAAATGCTTGGCTCAACGAACAGGATACCATCAGGATCAAACCCCCGAATAGCTGCTCCGGCATCTTCATAAAGAGGAGCGAGCTGGGAGACCTCATCGCCGATGGGCTCATTCATCAGGTCATAACCAATCACTGCTGGATGGTCTCCAAAGCGCCGTGCTATATGCGCCCACATGGAGATGTAGTGGTCGCGAACACCATTTACATTGGTATAGAAGGAATCAAACGCTTGCAGTACATTCTTGTCATTCAGACCGTTAACCCAGTCAATGCACCTTTCATCGTTAGCTGGTTCATCTTGAGGAATAGAAGGGTCAATAGCCCAGGATGGAGCACCATCTCCACAGCCACCATTAAGATAGCGAGAGAACATGTCTTGATGCATATCAAGAATGACGTATATCCCGCGTTCCCCTGCAGCGCTTACCAGCACCTCCATAGCATCAATATAGTCCTCATTGTATTTCCCCGGCTCAGGCTCGATAGCCTCCCATATCAGCACCAGGCGAATTACGTTCATTCCCCATTCTTTAACGGGATCAAGACGGGTTGTATCGCTGAACGGCACAAAGGGAGGTATCTTGCTATTGCCGGCAACGTTCACGCCCCGTAAGATGACCACCCGACCCCCTTCATCTTTAAACCAACAGCCATCTGCATGGAGTGGATTTCTGCTCATTTCGCGCCCTCCTGTTTAAAAATGTAGTTGCCCAATTTATTGGGCGATTGTACCTGATGAATCAGGCAACTACAAAATCTTTATATTAGCTGAGGGGCACAATGGTAGCACTAATTCTTGGTTATTTGTCTTGCTCAAATATCTCAAGCCCGTATAGAGTAGCTAAATTAATAAATTGTTTTCTAAAATCCCCATAACAGGTTACTAAGTGCCATTTAAATAACTCAAAATGATATTTCTCCAGTATCTTTTCCGCTTCAACTCCTGCTGCCAATTTAGTTCTGCAGCCTTTATCCTGTTCTACATTTGCTATTGTTTTGCCCTGATGTATGGCGAAGGCTTTGTCAAGGCTTACCTTTACCGTTGTCACAGTCTCCTCTAATGGCATCAGTGATTGCACGGATGCTCCCCTGCGGTCTTCAGCGTGGGAACGAATAATATAGGGATTAGCAAGCCCATCTGGGCCATAAACCTTGTTTGTAGCAACACAATGAGCATAGATGATTTGATTCGTGGCAACATCAATAACAGGGTCTGAAATATAACCAGGTCTACCAGTTAAATATCGTATTAATAATTGAGTTATTGCTGCCTCAAGATCAGCTTCACAAACTCCAGTTAAACCGTCGTTGTTCAATTGAAAGAAGGAAAGGCAGGGATAAGCTGGTAGCTTATGTTCGTAACACAGGGAAAGACAATCAACTGCAGACGCATCAGCATTCTTATCATCCATAGCTTTTTTAATAGCTAAAAATAATTTTGCTGATTTCAAAATCTCATCCTCACTCGGCTCAACTACTTTTACCGCCTCCTTTATCCATTTTGTCTTGATTTTCTCCGCCTCGCTTACATCAACTTCTCGGTAATAAGAATTTATCTCCTCAGATTTCATCTGTAATACTTCTGTTCCAAAGATTTCTTTTATTTTATTTATCACGTAGCTATTCACAAAGAAGCCTTCTTCATCAAAAACCGCTAGAATCCGCGAATTCTTCATCTTCTTTATAACAGGAAACAATTTCACTCCATCCACTATATCCTTAAAATTAGAAGAGGCAATCGAAACAACAGGAAGTTTTTCTCTTTTAATTAAAGAATAAGTGTTGATAAACCCTCCTGAGCCTGAGAAAAGTTCATCAGCAACAATAACTGGATGATAATTTAGGGCTGTAAATTCAGGAATTCCGGTCCATAATGTGGTTAAGTAAACCAGGTATCCATCATAATTTCCTTTTTCGGCATCAAGCATTTTTCTTGCTTCATCAGGTGAATAAAGAATGGCTTTTGAAAATTCAATCTCAGGAATATTTTCTTCTAGTTTAGATATTATCTCCTCGGTTCTTCTTTTATAGTCATAATCTATATATGGCCAACCAGGTTCACCTTGTTTTAAAGCTGGAAAAATAACTTTAACCTTAACTTTCATGTAGCCCTCTCAAAATAAATGAACCCCTGTGCCTGGCAATCGATATTGCCTGTAAGATTAAAGAAAATATCATAATTACACAGTAGTATCAAGATTCTTGCGCACATTTATAGGGCAGGGGTCAACTCTTTATTATTGACAGATAATTGGTTTCGTGGTCTATATCGACTAAAATAGTCCTGATGCTCCAGGCTGCAAATACGGAACGGAGGTGAAACAAGCATGGGTAGAGTCAAAAATAGCCTTGGTGTGTGGGCGTTCGGTTCCCTGGTTACCAGGTTCCTCCCCGTGGGTTATCATCCCGGGACAGAAAAACTGAGCATGGTGCAAAGAATGGAAAAAGTAGTCGCTGGGCTTGGTAATCTTATCGATGGCTATGAATTCCACTACCCGGGGGAAATAAATGAAACAAATGTGGACAAATTGCAACGAGTATTGGCGGACAAAGATGTATATGCTGTTGCCAGTGGATTACATACCGACCCTAAATTTGCCTTGGGGGCCTTTACTCATCCCGATAAACAGACAAGAAGAGCTGCCGTAGCTCGCACCAAAGAAGCTATCGACCTCGCTGAAGACATCGGGGCAAAGTTCATCATATGGCCGGGTGGCGAGGGCTATAACTACCCTTTCCAGGCGGATTACGAAGACATCTGGGATAACTTTATCGCCTGCCTGGCTGAATCAGTAGAGTATGCCAATAGCAAGAATGTTACTGTGCTACTGGAGCACAAATGCAGTGAACCAGCGATGAAGATATTGATGCGCAACATAGGCATGACCATTTTTGTCATCCGCAAACTGGAAAGAATGGGCGTTAATGTGAATCGCCTGAAGATAAACATGGATTGGCAACACCTTATAATGAACGGCGAATCACTGGCCGAGTATGCTGCCTTGTTAAACAAGGAGAATCTGTTAGGGCACCAGCATGGCAATAGCGGTTGGGGAATTTTTGATGATGATAATATCGTGGGTGCTACTCGCTTTATGGAAACGTTGGAGCTTGCTATAGAACTGAGACGCATTAATTATGGTAGCAAAGGGGAAAGGATTGGTTTCGACATATTCCCTTACACCGAAGACCCAATACAAGCAGCAAAGCAATGCGTTCTGCAATGGGAGTTTATTGACAACCTGGCGGAGAAGGTTAACAAGGACGCTCTCTCTCAAGCTCGTAAACAGAAGGACGCCCTTAAGGGTCTGGCTGTTGTTTTTGAAGCCCTTGGCTTAAACAGGAAATTTATAACGGACATTATGCGCAGCCGTGAACAGGCAGTGTAACCGAAGAGCATGCTAAACCCCCGAGAAAATAATCATGGAATATCTCATCGGCATTGATATTGGAACTACAGGAGCCAGGACCGGCATTTTCAACACCGCCGGTCAAGCAGTTACCAGCGCCTTTTGCTCCTACGAGACAAGACATCCCAGATTACGCTGGGCGGAGCAGAGCCCTCATGAGTGGTGGCAGGCTACAGCATCTTCTTTGAGAGCGGTCATCGCCAGCTCTGGAATTTCCCCACGAGACATCAAAGGCATAGGCATATCGGGACAAATGCACGGCCTGGTGCTTCTGGATAAGAACCATAGGGTCTTGCGTCCATGCATTATCTGGTCAGACCAGCGCACTGATGAGCAATGCCGCTGGATTATGGAGAAAGTTGGCACAGATAAGCTAATAACGCTAGCTTGTAACCCAGCACTGCCAGGCTTTACCGCTCCCAAGCTTCTGTGGGTCAGAGAAAATGAACCGCAGCTCTATGACAAGATTTCCACTTTATTGTTACCAAAGGACTATATCCGGTTCTGCCTCAGCGGTGAATTGATGACCGAAGTATCCGACGCCGCTGGGTCACTATTTTTTGATGTTACCGATAGAAGCTGGTCACCGGAAATTTTGAAAGCTTTGAACGTACCACAGGAATGGATGCCGCCCTGTGTAGAGTCTATTGACATCTGTGGGCAGATTACCAGGAAAGCCGCTGAAGCAACTAATCTCAAAAAAGGGATCCCTATAGTTGCCGGAGGCGCAGATAATGCTTGCGCCGCCATCGGTACTGGCATTGTAACCGAAGGCCTGGCGTCTTCCAGCATCGGTACCTCGGGAGTAATCTTCGCCCATTCTGATTCTGTAAGATGCGATTCCCTCCACAGAATTCATACTTTCAATCATTCAGTCCCCTTTAAATGGTACTTGATGGGGGTTATGCAAGCTGCTGGCCTCTCCCTGCGTTGGCTGCGTGATAACTTCTTCGCCAGGGAAAAAGAAACAGAAGACCGTGCTCATCGGGATGTCTATGAATTGATGAGCGAAGAGGCAGCTCAAGCACCACCAGGCTGCCACGGACTCATCTTCCTGCCTTACCTTCAGGGTGAACGCACTCCTCACCTGGATCCGTATGCCAAGGGTGTGCTGTTTGGCATCATGCCGCACCATACCCGCGCCCATATCATACGGTCTATCATGGAGGGAGTGGCTTACGGCCTTAAAGACTCGCTGGACATCATCGAGGAACAGCAATTAGAAATCATCCAAGTGAGGCTCATCGGTGGCGGAGCACGTAGCAAACTATGGCGGCAAATTCAAGCCGATGTCTTCGGCAGGGAAGTTGTTACCACTCAAATCGAACATACCGCGGCGTTTGGTGCTGCCCTGCTAGCTGGAGTCGGTACCCGGGTCTACAACTCCTGTGAACAGGCTTGCTCCAATACAATTGCCATAAAAAATCAAATTCAGCCTGTTCCTCAAAATGTTCGCAGATATCACGAATATCATCAAATCTATCGTAAGCTTTATCACAACCTCAAACAAACGTATACGGAGCTGGATAGCCTGGTATCTCGCACTAAATGAGAAAGTAAGATATTTTTCGTTGACATCAATTTTCTGTAGATATATAATCGGGCGGATAACGTAACTCAGGTCTTTAAAATTTAAAGGGGGTGCTTTTAATGGAAGAAGCAGTCATAGTTGATTATCTAAGGTCACCATTTTCAAGGTCGCGACCAAGAGAGCCAGAAAGGGATGTATTCAATAGCTTGAGGATGGATGAGGTTGCCGCGATGTTGATAAAGAAGCTTATTGAGAGAACCCGAATTAAGCCAGAGGAAATCAACGACGTGCTAACCGGAACAGCTTTCCCCACAGGCGAACAGTGGCTCTATGGAGGAAGGCACATTGTATTTCTGGCAGGATTGCCATTTAACGTTCCCGCTCAGCAAATCGACAGGCAGTGCGCCTCGGCGATGTCCACCATACATCAAGGTGCTATGGAGATAATGCTTGGATATTCAGACATCGTCATCGCCGGTGGGATTGAACATATGACACACAATCCCATGCCCGGGCCCGGGATTGACCCCAGCAGAATAAAAGTGGAGCCAAATCCAAAATTGTTTTCAGAACCAGAGTATGCCAAATACGAGATAATGACGACATACAATATGGGTCTCACTGCAGAAAAATTGCTCGAGCAGACGGATTTCACCAGAGAGGACATGGACAAGTGGGCATTGGGGAGTCATCAAAAGGCAGCCAAGGCACTGGAAGAGGGATTTTTTAAAGGGGAAATAATGCCCGTCGAGGTGACAATGCCAGATGGCACAAAGCAAGTCATCGACCATGATGTGAGCATCAGGGCAACTACAACTATGGAAGCTCTTGCCCAATTGCAGCCGTCTTTTAAACCAGACGGGGCCATAACCCCGGGAAACTCCTCCCCGTTAAACGCCGCCGCATGTATGATGATACTGATGTCAAGCAAAAAGGCAAAGGAGTGTGGGCTCAAACCTTTAGCTAAAATTATCTCCATGGGATGGGCTGGCGTTGACCCAAGTGTCATGGGATTGGGCCCGATTCCAGCAAGCAGAATGGCTCTGAAGCATGCCGGGATGGAGGTCAAGGATATTGATTTCTGGGAAATCAACGAGGCATTTGCCATTGTAACAATCAATGCCATAAAAGAGTTAGGAATAGACCCTGACAAAGTGAATGTGAAGGGTGGCGCCACGGCAATTGGTCATCCACTTGGTGCTACCGGAACAAGGCTTGTAGGAACATTGGCCAGGATACTGGATGTCGAAGGGGGAAGATTTGGTCTTGCCACGCCTTGTGTTGGTGGTGGACAGGGTACTGCAACTATAATTGAGAGGGTAAAGTAAATCAAAAAGGAGGGATAGGATGGCTTATGAAACTATAATTGCGGAGAAGGAAGGCAACATCGGGATAATCACTCTGAATCGACCGCCAGCTAATGCGGTAAATTGGGCTTTGCTCGAGGACCTCGAAAAAGCACTGGACCAATTCGAGGGGGATAAAGAGGTACGGGCATTGATTATCACCGGTGCCGGTGAGAAGGGATTCTCAGCCGGTTTTGATGTCAGCGAGGCAGCAAGGGCAAAAGAGATTGGAAACAAGGGGCGGGCGCTATGGACTCGAATTGAAAGATATCCCAAACCTGTGGTCGCCGCGCTCAATGGTTATGCCCTAGGCGGCGGCTGCGAGCTGGCGATGGCATGCCATTTCAGAGTTATGGTTAGTACCGAGAAAGCTAAGATCGGCTGTCCTGAGGTCAACCTCGGCATCATTCCCGGCTGGGGTGGCACACAGAGGATGCCCAGGTTAATCGGGAAAACAAGGGCACTGGATATGCTCATCTTCGGAAAAAGAATACTTGCTCCTGAAGCGCTGGATATCGGGCTTATTACCAGAGTCTCCCAGCCAGGGGAATTGATGAAGGATGCCAAGGAGCTTGCCGGGAGATTGGCAAAGCAGGCGCCGCTTGCCGTTAAGGCTATTCTTGAATCAGTCACCAAGGGACTCGAAACATCTATTGATGAAGGACTAAAGGTCGAAGGGAAAAACCTCGACATGGTGTCAAGCTCAAAGGATGCCATAGAGGGAATAACCGCATTTCTAGAGAAGAGAGAGGCCCAATTCAAGGGGGAATAAACAGAATAAATTAAAAAGGAGGTCAGAATGAACGTCGAACAAATCAAAAAGATAGCGGTAATGGGTGCCGGAGATATGGGGCACGGGATCGTCCAAACTGCACTGATGAATGGCTATAAGGTAGCCATGAGGGATATCGAGCAGAGGTTTGTTGACAAAGGTGTCCAGGGGATTAAGGACAGCCTCGAGAGATTTTTTGTTGCCAAGGGAAAGATAACCGCAGAACAAAGGGACGAGATGCTAAACAAGCTTGAGACAACTATTAGCATAGAGGAAGCGGTTAAAGATGCTGACTTTGTGATTGAAGCAGTTCCTGAGGTTATGGATATTAAAAAATCAGTTTTCAAGGACCTGGATAAGTTTACCCCAAAGGATGCCATTTTTGCCACAAACACCTCAAATATGAGCATCTCCGAGATAGCAGCAGCGACGAACAGGCCTGAGAAGGTTGTTGGAATGCACTTCTTTAACCCCGCCGTCAGGATGAGGCTCGTTGAGGTAATAAAGGGAGAAAAGACCAGCGAGGAAACTATGCAGGTAACATATGACTTAGCGACGAAGATAGGCAAGTCTCCAGTCAGGGTTGAGAAAGATTCCCCTTCATTCATCTATAACAGAGTAAACGCTCCTGTCATGCTTCTGCTTGAACTAATACTGGAGAAAAAACTTGTGTCTCCTGAGGAGTTTGATGGCACGTTCAAAGCAGTGATGCCTATGGCTCCCTATGAGTTAGTGGATTTTGTAGGTGTCGATATCGCCTGTGATTCGCTCAAGTACCTCCACGATAAGCTTTCTCCAGAGTACAGCTCAACAGCATTTGAACAGATAGTTAACGCAGGCACCCTCGGAAAGAAGACCGGCAAAGGCTTTTATGATTGGTCTGCAGGTAGACCTACAATAGATACCTCAAAGGCTACTAAAGAGTTCGGGCTGAATGACCTTATTGCCTTACAGGTAAATGAAGCAACGAAAGTGCTTGACGAGGGAGTAGCAAAGAGCCCGGCGGATATTGATAACGCAATAGTCAATGGAGGCGGTGGCTTCGGACCTTTTCAACTTGCAAAGGGCATAGGATATCCTGAATTGGTCAAGAGATGTGAAGCTCTTGCTCAGAGATTTAACGTGGGAGTGTTTAAACCGACTGCCACGATGAAGGAAGGAAAAATCCAGGTCTGACCATCAAGCCCGTTTTTAATACTGTGCCTCGCAATGACGTAAGGCGGTCATTGCGAGGCTTTTTCTATTGTCATTGCGCCCCTCTTTATTGTCATTGCCAGCAGAAATCCCCTCTCCCTTGACGGGAGAGGGCAAGGGTGAGGGTGAGGGTGAAATTCCCCCTCCCTCTATCCCCCTCCCACCAAGGGGAGGGAGTATCAGCAACCAGATTGCGGAGCTTGTTCCAAGCATAAAGCGAGGAATCTCGCTTCGAGATTGCTTCGTCATCCCTCACTTCGTTCGGACTTCCTCGCAATGACAGAGAGGGGGCGTCATTGCGCCCCTTTTTATTGTCATTGCGAGGCTTTTTCTATTGTCATTGCGAGCGGAGCGTGGCAATCTCGGCGGGGTACGGGATTGCGGAGCTTGTTCCGAGCGTAAGCGAGGAATCGCACTTGGAGATTGCTTCGTCGTCCGTCAACTGACGGACTTCCTCGCAATAACGTAAGGGGGTCATTGCGCCCCTTTTTATTGTCATTGCGAGCGAAGCGTGGCAATCTCAGGAAAGTCAAAAGGCAAAAATGAAAAGCAGTCAGTAATCAGCTAATATCTGAAAGTTGAAGGCTGATAGCTACTAATCGCACCCTCCTCCTCAGTGGGCAGTAATATGTGTAACAACAATAGGACTCAGTCATATGGTACTAAAATACCCTTCAAAACAGTACCAACTGGGGATTCGCACGATAACGAGTACACCTTACACTATGCATAGAAAAATATAGCTAATTAGTGAGGTAAATAACAAAAAGAGACACATGGCAAGGAAGAAAACGATAGTCATATTGCCCTGGGAACAACGGCAGCGCTTATTCCACCTTGAGCAAAAGAAAAGACTGTCAAGGAAGGAATTGGCTGAATTGTTCAAATTACAGGAACTTTATCAAGAGACTGTGGAGAGAGGTAACACTACCGGGGCAGAAGAGGATGGAGGGTGTTTAGCGCAACACGAATAATCGAAAGTGGAGGGATTGGAAAATAGCGTGAAGGAGAAAAGGGAAGGAACCGACAAACCGCCGCGTGACCTGATTGACATTACCCGCTTCACGGAGAACGTGTCGGCGAAGATACACGGCTTGCCGGACGAGGCTGAGACCTACAGAACCCTGAGGGAGGAGTTTGCAAAGTCGAAACGCTACAGGGTGAGCATACTGCTGTTGACCGATGATGGAGCGAAGCTCAGGCTCACGGAAGCAGGATTCCCTGCCGGGGAGCTTGAGGCTGCGCAGAGGACAGCCGGGGTCCGGGCGAAAAGGCACAGGCAGCGG
>JABUBO010000231.1_pt1 | contig 17217 bp, 20 predicted proteins | sample 7240361 | NCBI WGS metagenome assembly JABUBO01 (sample SAMN07256346, study PRJNA390944) | subsurface metagenome | isolation source: Methane hydrate marine sediment | place: Pacific Ocean: Eastern North Pacific, ODP site
AGTCGAATTGAATCCAATGAATTTTTGCCAAAAGCTTTCACATTTGAATTGATTATACTATCCTTAAAAGCATAAATGTCTATTTGAATCTTCATACGACCAATTATTCCCTGTGTTAAAAAGAAGTTATTCTCGAAATAACTATTTTCTCCTACATAAACGTAAGATATTGGTGCTACGGTAGCCCCACCTGTGTATCCATGAAAATGTGTTTCATTATAAACGAATTTGCAATTTTTGCCAATATAAATATGTCCAAACATTTTGTGTATTAGATTTTTTGCATTCGGAAAACTGCAATGGGCTTGTAGAGTAACACTTGAGTTATCCTCTGCAATAATTCTTGGAAAAATTTCTTGGAGTCCGGTTTCCTTATTGACCCCGAAACATAAATGAATGGGATCTTCCAGTACAGTTCCTTCTTTTATTATTATATCTGCTATGACTCCATTCTCTGTTTCATGACCTTTGAGAATTACACCCTCAACTTCACTAATAGTAGAAATTTTATTAAAATTCAGGACCAATTTAGGTCCTTTGTGTTCTGGCAGAAAATTACTAATATCAAGATCATATTTCTCAAGACTTTTCAAGATTTCACCAGAATCAATCTTATCGCTCATCTTTCACTTCCTCTGCGTCTCATCCTTAATTATACCATTTATGAATTGATCAAATCGCTCAAATAATGTTCTATTGCAAATCTGTTTCAACCCAGCTTTTTCACAATATTGAAGCATAACTTCCCGAAAGGGACCATTTACCAAGACTTTACCCCCCCAAAGCAGAGTTGAATTGTCCGAAACCATTCCAATATCCTCTCGGTGAGTAATTAATAAGATAGTCATTCCAAGTTCTTTTATTTTGTTGAAAATGTCCATAAAAGACTCTAAAACGATTAAATCCATTCCCGCCTCTGCTTCATCCAAAATAACAAGCTTAGGACGCATCGCGATTACTGAAGCTAATTCGATTCTCTTTCTCTCTCCTCCACTCAAATTTGCATCAACCTTTCGCTCAAGATAAATATCAGGATCTAAATTAACAATTTCTAACGCTTCTCTCACTCTTTGCTCAATTAAATTTTTATCTTTGACACCGACCCCAATATAGTCATAAACCGATAAACCATCAAACCTAGCTGGAGTCTGCCAAGCAAGTGTAATTCCCCTCTTTGCTCTCTCCGTAATAGATAAGTCTGTAATATCTTCTCCTTTAAAAAATATCTTACCACTACATGGATGGTAAACTCCCATTATTGCATATCCTAAGGTTGATTTTCCTGCTCCATTAGGTCCAATTATCGAATGAATACTTCCTTCCATCACATCAAATGATATTGTATCAACAATATTACACTGCCTATCTTCTGAGAGAATAGAAATATCTTTAACTGAAAGTAAAACGTCTGATGACATATTTCCTCATAAATCATAGTTATAGGTTAAATTTTAAATTTGTTTTTATATTTTATTAGAATTAGCTAAAAAAAAGAATTTTATTTTATTTTTTTTAAGACTTTTGCTTATTTTCAATTATGTCTTCTTATTTAATGAGTGTAAAGAAGAACATTGCTTCCAAAGCTAGTTTTCAACATCAAATATTATTATGTCCACCGTAATATGTGACCTCTATAGGCTTAATAAAATTATTTTATTATCTCTTTTATTAGTTTTATTTAAACTCTAAATGAGAGGGGGTACCTACACTTGTTATACCACCATCGACAATTATATTTTGTCCAGTTATAAAATCTGAATGAGGCGATGCTAAGAAAACGATAATATTAGATATATCTTCAATGGTTCCATACCTTTTTAAAGGAGTCTGAACATTACCTGCGTCCATTGTTTTCTGCATTAGATCTGTATCATTATCGTAAATACCTGTTACATGATAACCTGGAGATACACAATTCACCGTTACTTTCGGAGCTAATTGAGCAGCTAAAAGTTGAGTCAATGCAATTACACCTACTTTAGAAATAGAATATACAGGAATAAAAGGATCAATATTTACACCAGCTATACTTGCCATATTTATTATTTTTCCAGCTATTGGTTCAAATTTTTGTACTTTCATTTTTCTACAGAATGTCTTAGCTATTAGCCACTGCCCTTTCAGGTTAATATTCAGTGTTTTATCCCAAATTCTCTCCTTTACGGCAAGTATAGACGAAAAATCAATTCCAACACCCGCATTATTTACAAGAACATATATATTATCAAATGTAGCATAGGCTTGTTTAGCCAATTTTTTAACTTGCTCTGAATCAGAAACATCTATTTGAACCGTTAGAACTTCACTTCCATATTTTGATTTTACCAATTGTGCTGTTTCTTCAAGTCCTTCCACATTAACATCACTTAATACTAAATTTGCGCCCACTTCTGCTAATTTTAAGGCATCATCTCGCCCAAATCCGGAAGCAGCTCCGGTTATAACGGCGCCCTTTCCCTCTAAAAATTTGTCAAATATTTTTATCACCTTCAAAAATTTTGATATATTAAGTTTAAATAATTCTTAATTTAATTATTGTATATATTATATTAAATGATTTAAAATCAATTGGAGTTGATAAAAATTTTTAATATTTTAATGGCAATCTTGCAAATCTTAGGAAGCGCAGCGATTATTTGGTTTTGGATTGATTTTTTCAAGGTGCAAAATAAAAATTCGGAAAATTCAGAAGCCTATTTAAGCCATGAAAGAAGCTTTCCAGTACCTGACCTTGGCTGGGTTGTTCCGACCCTGATCTTGGCTGCAATCGGAAATTTCTTAGGAGCAAGTTTTGGAGTAATTTTCAGTTTAATTTCTGGAGGCGCTTTAGTGTTTTTAGGCTTAATAGATCTAACTTATAACAAACAGCAAGGTAGATTTAGTTCAAATAAAGGCGATCTCGTATTGAATCTCGTTGTTTTAATTGGGGGTATTATTTCCATAATTTATGGATGGTGGAATTTCTAGAAAAAAGTAATAAATTTTTCAATAACTAATAGAATATGGAATTCAGATTTTTATGAAGTTATTTTAAAAGCGAATAAAGAAGCCTACTGATAGCATAAAAAGTGGTAAAGTTAAAAAGAAAACAAAACCAAAAGATACTCAGAAGTTGGAAGAGAGCACATCTTTTTTAAAGATTATTGTAGCTGGCGAAGGAGGTGTTGATATACCACATTCCTACATCGATATGTGGAAGGAAAATTTATCCCTGATAATAAGCTAACAGTAGGTGTTCAATTTTTTCTAAAAGAAATAATAATTGATAATAATTAGAGGAAAAGGCTGAGGTGGAATCTTTAACCGGTAATTGAAACGATTTCGGCACCCCTTACTTTGAAATCAGCATCTATATATAACAAAAGAGAGTGGCCGTGATGCATATATACTAAAGCGACTGGGTAATCCTCTGCATCTTTAATTAAACTATTTTTTATGTATATTTCTACATATCTCCCACAAATTCTACAATATGCTCTAATTATTGTCCCGACTTGATTAGGAATTTTCTTAATCGTATCTTCTATTTTTGAAATAAAGTCTTTAAAGAAATCATCAGTACCAATATTAAAAATATCAAAAAGCACATCTCCATAAATTTCCATAAATCTTTTTGAAAGATAATCCAATAATGCCTCAAGAATTTGAAACTGAACAGAGATATGTCCCCCAATTATATAAATAAAGTTATTCTTTTTTTGATATACGATCTTAACATCTCCCTTATTTAAATGGAAGTATATCTCGGATTTAATTGCATCTTTTGCAATTGAGTAATCAAAAATGAAAGCTTTTGGGCTATATTTTGATTTCCAAGAAAAATATATATTTTCTTGGGTTCCAAAATGAATAAAATAAATTAAATTTGATATATCTGGAATATTCATTTATTTTTTCAGCACAACTATTTACTTTAATGATATTAATTACTTTTATATAAATAAAATTAATTTTCCTTTTCTTTAACATCTAAGAAATATATAAAAATTTTTTCTTATATATCATCTTTGGTAAATATTAGAAAAAATTAATTATATTCATTACAATTACTTCTTTAGAAAATCAAATTTTTGTGAGAATATTATGACAAAGGAATATATTTGCGAGCGAGGTAAAAAAAGCAGGGTTGTATTAGAGGTTGATCCTAAAGAAATTCAGCCAAACTCTACAATTATTTTGGGATTTGCAGGTATTGGATTAATTGGACCTATAGTAACTAACGAGTTGGTTGAAAAAATTGAAGATATTAAACAAATCGGGTTTGTTGCAAGCGATTCATTTCCGCCTATTGCAGTGTTTACAGATGGGATATTAAGGCGCCCTTTTAGATTATATTATTCTGAAGATAAGAATTTAATTGTTGGTGTTTGTGAGCTCCCATTTTCTAGTCCAAAAGACTATTCTGACCTTGCCAGGACAATTTGCAACTGGGCTCTGTCTCAAGATATAAAAGCTAATGAAATGGTGATACTGCAAGGCATTCCAACACTAAATATAGTAGAAAAATTTAAGGTTTTTTTTGCTGCTGAGAAAGAGATAAAAGAAAAACTTGAAAAGCTCGGTTTTGAGATTATACCTAAAGGTTTAGTGGTCGGACCTGAAGCCTCAATTTTAAATGAATGCTTGAATAATCCCATTGATGCATATATTTTATTCACTGATGCATATCAGCAGATTCCAACACCAGAAGGGGGCGCGGAAATAATTAAGGCTCTCAATACAATATATCAATTAGGAGTTGATGTTTCAGACTTGTTAGACCGTGGTAAAGAGATAAAAAATAAGATGATGGAATTAGCCCAAAAAGCTCAACAGATGCATTTACCGCAAAAAGAACCAGGATCAAAGGATAGTTATTCGCAATTGTTTATGTAAATTTAAATCCCTACATTTTTTCTTCTTAATTTATATCCTATATTAATTTTTATAAAATTTTTAAATAGAATCAAATCTCGTATATAAAATAATTTTAAACTTTATATGAAATATTTGTATTAAATATAAAGATCAAGAATCAAAATTTTCTAATTCAATTATTTTCCTACTTAAATTTTAATTTAATAATTTTAACTTAATATATGGGTATTAACATTAAAATAAAAAAATGATGATTAAAATTGAATAAAAAGGATAAAAACTTGGAGTCAAGAAAGCGAATAGAGAAGGAACTAAATTTAAAGGAATCTGAAGAAAAATACCGAACTATTTTCGAAAATACAGGAACTGCAACTGTTATAATCGAGAAGGACACCACTATTTCACTTGCAAACGAAAAATTTGAAGAACTCTCTGGTTATTCAAAAGAAGAAATTGAATGGAAAAAAAAATGGACTGAATTTGTTATCAAAGAAGATTTAGAGATGATGAAAAAGTATCATTACTCACGCAGAAAAACCTCTGACATTGCTCCAAAAAGTTACGAGTTTCATTTCATCAATAAAAGAGGTGATATTCGGGATATATTGCTAACTATCGATATGATTCCTAGAACAAAAAAAAGTGTAGCATCACTTCAAGATATAACCGAACGCAAGAAGGCAGAAGAAAATATAAAAGAATACGCAAGAAAAATGGAACTTTTAAACCGAATTATAATAGCAGTAAATAAAATTAAGGACTTATCATTGTTATTAGAAAATGTATTAAATTCAACCCTTGAATTGATGAATTTTGAAGGGGGAGGTATTTATTTAGTGGATGAAAGCACAAGGATTGCTGAATTAGCATGTTTTAAAGGGCTTCCTTCCGATTTTATTAAAGATGTGAAGCGAGTTAAAATCGACGAAGGTGCTTATAATATTGTTTTTAACGAAGGGCAGCCAATAATTGCTGAGGATTATTCTAAACTTAATCCTAGGCGTTCAAAAAAGGGGGGAATATTATCCCTTGCCAGTATCCCCTTTTTTGTAAAAAATAAAGTCTATGGAGCAATAAATATTGTCTCTAAAAATCGTCATTTCTTCTCAAACGAAGAAAAAAATATATTTCAAACTATAGCACAAGAGACCGGTGCAATTATAGAAAAAATGCAAACCGAAGAAGCTCTTCAAGAAAGTCAGGCAAATTTACAAACGTTATTCGATTCTATGCAAGAATTAATATTTGTTCTGAATTTCGATGGGCGCTTTCTCAATATTAATCCTTCCGTTTTAAAAACCTTAAATTATTCAGAAGAGGAAATGTTAAAAATGAATATATTAAAAATTTATCCCCATGCCCAACACGATCTTGCGCTTAGAATTTTCAGAGACTTAGTTGAGGGTAAAATTAATTCTTGTAATATTCCATTTATTACCAAGGAAGAGAAAATAATTCCCGTTGAAACGATTTTTACTAAAGGTCGTTGGGATGATCAAGATGTCTTGTTCGGAATCAGCCGTGATATTACTGAGCGTGTGTTAGCGGAACGGAAGATTAAAGAATCTGAAGAAAAATATCGAAATATACTTGAAAATATTGAAGAAGGATATTTTGAACTTGATCTGAAAGGTAATTATACTTTTGTAAATAAATATCATAGTAATTACTATGGCGTTCCAAAAGATGAAATGATAGGAAAATATTATGCAGATTTTGTAGATCAGAAATATAAAAAAATGTTATTCAAGATCTTCAATCAAGTTTATAGAGAAGAGGTTCCTAGTGCAACATTTGAGGTTGAGGCTACTAGATATGATGGAGTGAAACGAATATATGAAGGAATTTGTAATATTAAATTAGATTCTAATGGAAAAAAAATAGGTTTTTACAGTCTAACCCGTGATATCACAGAAAGAAAAAATTGGGAACAAAAATTAAGGGAATCCGAAGAAAAATATCGACATTTATTCGAAAGTTCTCCATATTCCATAGGTCTTTTGGATTTACAAGGAAATCTTATAGATTGTAATACTGCTACAAATCATTTTCTTTCTACGCATACAAAAGATTATTTAGTCGGAAGAAATTTCAGAGAAATTTTCTCATTAAATGAGAGAAATAAACCTCTTATACCATTATTCGAAAAGCAATTCAATGAAGTGCTTATAGGTGAAGCTACAGAATCATTTGAGTTTCCATTAAGTAGATCAACTGGAGGTATAATATGGATAAATCTCCATGGTTCTTTAATAAAGATAGAGGATCAATCCTTGATACAATTTATAATACAGGATATCACAGAGAGGAAAAAAGCAGAACAAAAACTAAAAGAATCGGAAGAGAATTATCGTGAAGCTTATAATCGCTTTAATTTTTATAAGGATCTTTTTACTCACGATATGAATAATATTCTTCAAAATATATTATCTTCAATAGAAATTGCTACTCATTATTTAGGTGAGGAAATTATATTACCTGAAGTAAGAAGTATGTTTAATACCACAAAACAGCAAGTTAGAAGGGGTGCAACTTTGATCTCAAATATACAAAAACTATCTGATTTGGATAAGGCTCAAATTCTTACACAACCTATAGAAGTTTGTAAGATTTTAAAGGAATCAGTTGAGATTTTGAAGAAAAATTTCCAGAAGAGAAAAATTAATGCAGAGATTGAGACTGAAAAAAAAAAATTGTTTGTTAAAGCAAATGATCTCTTAATAGATGTATTTGAAAACATATTAATTAATGCCGTAAAATATAATGAACGCCCCATTGTTGAAATTCTCATTAAATTTTCAAAAATTAAAAAAGAGGGTAGTAAATTTCTTAAAATGGAATTTATTGATAATGGTAACGGAATTTCTGATGATCAAAAAGAGATAATTTTTGAAAGGGCTCATAGAGTAGATAAGAGCACAAGTGGTATGGGGTTGGGGTTATCATTAGTAAAGAAAATTATATCACTTTATAATGGAGAAATTTGGGTAGAAGATAAAGTTCAAGGAGACTATTCACAAGGAAGTAATTTTATTATAATAATTCCAGAGGTTTAGGAAAATAACAAATATTTTTATCGTTGAGGATGATCGAGCAATCCGAGATCTATATCAGAAATTATTGAGTTTTTGGGGATTTCAAGTTATTTGGATTGCAAAGAATGGGCAGGAAGCTGTTGATAAATTTATATCATTTTCAGAAAAACCTGATATTACTTTAATGGATCATCGGATGCCGATTAAAAGTGGGATTAATGCTACAAAAGAAATTATTAGTTTTCGAAAAAACCCAAAAATTATTTTTGCTAGTGCAGATAAAACGGCTAGAGAAGAAGCACTTTCAATTGGAGCAGTTGATTTTATTGAAAAACCTTTCGATTTTGAAAAATTAGCTGATAAAATTAATGAGGTTTTAAAGAAATAGGTTTTTATTTTTGATATCCAATAGGAATAATATATAACGGTTCAAGATTTTTAGGTAAATCTAATACTTTCTTTACCTCATCGTCATGAAACGCACCAATAGGAACGGAAGCTAACCCCAATGAAACCGCTTCTAATTCAATATTTTGTGCACAGTGACCAATTTCCATATAAACGTATCTCACACCTCTTTTACCATAATGATCGCATGTTCTATTGAAATCAGCACAAATTATGATATTCATTGGTGCTTCATAGATAAACATCTGATCTAAAGATGCTTGAGCTAAATCTTTTCCAAAATCACCATCGTTTTTTAATTCCAATAGATTTTTATTAGAATTATAATGAAAAAAACCCTTACCTTTAATTGTAACATATAACTCTAAAGGATAAGTGGCACCTGCTGATGGGACGGTCTTTTTATACCCTTTTTTACCTTGACCTGCCCATAAAATTTGGGAAATTTTTTCAATTTCAATTTCCTTATCCTTAAAACTCCTAACACTTTCCCTCTCAAATATACACTCTTCCAGACTTTTACTCCCTTTAAATATTGGCTCAGTTAATTCAATACTCAAAAAAACCACTTCTTCTTTAATTTTGATTTATAGCAATAAAGTATATTCAATATTTATTATTATTGTAAATAATAATTAGAAAAAAACGATATATTAATTATTAAATATTAATAATTCAAACTATATTAGCTATTGGTGTAAATTTTAATATGAAATATGTATTATTTGGCCCCCCTGGAGGTGGTAAGGGCACATTTGCTGGACAAATTAAAAAAACTTTACCTAAAATACCTCATATAAGCACAGGGGATATTTTTCGGGAGAATTTAAGGAATAAAACCGAATTAGGGTTGAAAGCAAAAAAGTACATGGATGATGGTGCTCTTGTTCCAGATGATGTTGTAATAGACATGATAAAAGATAGGTTAAGCCAAAATGATGTAAAAGAGAATGGTTTTCTACTTGATGGTTTTCCACGCACTATAGAACAAGCGGAAGCCCTTGATGAAATAACTGATATTGATGCCTTTTTATTATTAGAAGTATCACGCGATATTATCATGAAACGGCTAACAGGAAGGGTGTCCTGCCCTAAGTGTAATGAGATTTATAATATCTATGCTTTACCACCAAAAAAGGGAGGGATTTGTGATAAATGTGGTGCCGAATTAAAACATCGTTCAGATGATACTGAAGAGACAGTAAATAACAGGTTGGATGTATATAAAAAAAATGCTGAACCAATAATAAAGCATTATAAGAATAAGAATTTACTACAAAAAATTGATTCTACGGATACATTGGCAATGTCTGAAGAAGAAATTAAAGAAGCTATTGGCTATCAAGATTAAAATGTATTTTTTTTATTCTTTTTTTCTTAAAAACCAATTTAAATTTTTATTAAAATAACTATTAAAAAAATAGAAAATGAATATTTGTATTCCAGTTCCAGTAGAAACAAATGAAATCCATCAATTGAAAAAAAAAATTGATGAAATATTAAAATTGGGACCAAATATCATTGAATTTCGATTGGATTATATTAAGGATATTGAATCTTTAACTTTAAACTTCTTAAAAGAATTACTCAATCTTATTGGAGTTAAAATTCCTGTTATTTTAACTTTTAGAAAATTTAGTGAAGGTGGTAAGCTAGATATTGAAGATAAAAAACGATTTGATATAATCAATCAAGTGATAAATCTAAGCCCAACCTATGTGGATATTGAAATGGATAATGATGATGAGTTCCTACAAAATGCAATTCAAAAAGCTTCTAATAAGAACGTTAAAATTATCTTTTCTTACCATAATTTTGATAAGACTCTTGATTATGAGACAATTATAGAAATACTGTCAAAATTTAAAGCAAAATTTGATAAACTTACTGTTAATTTAGAAAAATCTCCTTCAAATTACTTAATAAAATTGATTTTTTACGCAAAAAATTTTGAAGATAACATTATTCCTTTAAGAATTTGTAAAGAATTGGGAACAGAAAATCAAAAAATCATTAGTTTTTGTATGGGCGAGTTGGGAATACTATCCCGAATCTTTTGTCTAAAAGCTGGCTCATATCTTACTTATGGGTCTTATAAAGACCAAACTGCTCCGGGACAATTATCAATCACTAATATAAGAGAAATTCTAAAATATATTTCCTAATTTGGAAATAAGACTAATTCTCCATGAAGTAATTAAATGCCTGTTTTAGCAATTATCTCAGAGACAATGTCATCAATACTCTTTCCGGTTGTATCAACTATAAATACTGCATGAGCGCCATAAAAAGAAGATCTAAATTTTAATAATACCTTAATTTCCTCCATTGGATCTGGTTTATCTAGAAGCGGTCTTTTTTTTTCCCCCTCTTTCATTATTCTTTTCAATATTTCCTCAGGGGCTGCAGTTAATAAAACGATATGAAAATCTTGCTTAAGATAATCAATATTTATTTTATTTAAAACTACACCGCCCCCACAAGATACTATGACATCTTTTAATTGAGAAACTTTCTTACAGGCCGCAATTTCATATTCTCTGAATCTAATTTCTCCATCTTCTTTAAAAATTTCTGGAATAGATTTACCAGCCATTTCTTCAATAATCCCATCAGTCTCAATGAATTTATAGTCTTTATCCAATTTCCCTACTAATTCTTTTCCAACTACTGTTTTTCCAGTTCCCATAAAACCTATTAATGCAATGGAATGTTTGTCATACATCATAATTTTGATAAATTAATTCTCGATCTTTAGGATCGTCTGACTCAGGCACATGCCTTCCCATTTTAGGGAAAAATTTTAAATTTTCAATAGATTCAAAAATTCTCTCCAAAAAATATTCGGCAAATCTTGGTGAGTTTTGATAGAAATAAGCTACAATGTCCTTCAAATCATTTTTAGCTGATTCAGACCACTTTATTTTAACCATTTTTCTGCCATTTCCTTAACCTGTTCATGAGAGTAAGTTTTATCTAGTTTAATTTGTTCTTTTCCTCTCAATATCTTCTGTTTTACATAAAGATGATACATAATATCATCCAAAGTGATGTCCTCTGGCAATTGTTTTATAAGGGATATTACCTCGTCCTTGATAGTCTTATCTTTGCTAATATTCATGACTTTTCATACTCTAAATGTAAATATTATTTTTTAAATTTATTCTTTTTAACTTAACAAAAAAAAGGTTAAAAAGTTATTAAGTATAATTTATTTTATCATATCTTTCCTTGTCTATTTTATTAATTTTCTACTTTGGTTAATACTTGTTTTAATAATTTTACATCAGTTAAATTAAAAATCAGTCAAATATCAGTTAAATTAAATAATATCAAAACATAAATATTTTAAAATTTTAAGTATTAAGTTTTATTTATTGATAAATTATGCCCACTATTACCGCAAAAACAAAGATACTTGGAGTTATTGGACACCCTATAGAGCACAGCATGAGTCCAATAATGCATAATATTGTAATTAATGATCTTAAGCTTGATTATGTTTATTTAGCTTTTGATATTGAACCTCAAGATTTAAGAAAAGCAATAGATGGTTTTAGAGCATTAAATATCAAGGGAATTAGTGTCACTATACCTTATAAAGAGGCAATAATGGAATATTTAGATGAGATTGATCCCATTGCGAAAAATATTGGGGCTGTAAATACAATTAAAAATAAGAATGGTTACTTAAAAGCAAGAAATACCGATGGTGCTGGGGGAAAACAATCTTTAATTGAAAATGGTTGTGAATTATCAGACAAAAAAGTATTATTTATTGGAGCTGGTGGAGCTGCAAGAGCATTGAGTTATTTCTTAGCAGAAGATGTTGCTCAGATTATATTTTTAAATATTCGAAAAGAAAGATCAAAATTATTAGCGAAAGAATTAAATGAAAAAACTGGAGTAAAAACATTTGCGGATGGTATTTCTAATAAAAATTTAAAAAAATTTTGTTCTACATCAGATGTCTTAATTAATGCATCTCCCATTGGCATGTATCCAAAAATGGAAGAGACTCCAGTTCCTAAAGAATTTCTACTTAAAAACTTATTTGTTTTTGATATAATTTATAATCCATTGAAAACAAAATTACTAAAAAATGCTGAAGATATCGGTTGCAAGACATTGGGTGGGTTAGATATGCTTGTAAATCAAGGATTTTTAGCATTTGAATGGTGGACTGAAAAAACTCCTAAAAAAGAACTTATGAGGAATACTGTAAAAAAGTTTTTGGGGATTAAATAAAAATGTTAGGAAGAAAGATTACAATTATTGGGGGTTCGGGTGGATTAGGCAGAATATTTGCTAGATTTTTTAAAAAACACGGATTTGATGTAACGTTGATGGCAAGAAATGAAGAAAGGTTAAAGAAAGTATCACAAGAAGTTGGTGTGAAGTATGAGTTGAATCTTCAAAAAAGCGTCTCAAATGCTGATATTGTGATGGTTTCAATCCCTATTAGATCTACACCTGAAATGATAGAAAAAGTTGCTCCATATTTAAAAGAAAATGCTTTAATTTTCGATATAACTTCTTTGAAATATGAAGTGGTCAAGTCATTAAGAAAAGTCCAAGAAAGATATCCAATAAATTGTATTTCAATACATCCTATGTTTGGACCTGGTATAGAAGATTTAAAAAATCTTGTAATGTTATATCTAAAAATTGGCGGAACCGATCAATATGAGTCAATTACTAATGAGCTTTTTAACCTTTTTAAAAAAGAAGGCCTTAAAATTACTGAAACAACATTAGATTTTCATGATATGATGATAGCATTAACATTGGGGGTTCCACACATGTTTAACATTCTTTTTTTAAATCTAATAAAAGAATCAAATCAACCTCTTGATGAGTTAATGAAATATACTGGAACAACATTTTTATTACAAAAACTTTTCGCTGAAAATATTATTCAAAAGGAAGTTGAAATGCTTGGAGAAATTCAGATGGATAATTTACAATTTCATAATATCCTTGAATTATTTGAACACTTATTAAAATCCTATAAAAAAACAATTAAAACAAAAGATATGGAGGGATTCAAGAAATTATTTTCCAACGGAATAGAATATTCAAAAAATGATAAACACTATAATAATGCATATAAATATTTTTATCAATTCTTAAAAATCTTAAAGAATGATGATTTTAAATGAACTCGCTTGAATTGACACTTTCTGCAATTAAAGGCGTTCCAGAGAAGATTCCGTTTAATCCGTTTATCATGCACCTGGCCCCGATGTTATTACATAAAAGTTATAACGATTATTGCCAAAATCCCGAAATTTTAGCGGATTCACAAATAAAATGTTCTAAATTTTTTGGAATTGATCATGTTAATGTTTCAACCGATGCCTACAGGGAAGCAAATGCGTGGGGTGTTGAAATTAATTGGGATAGTCACACACCTGTTGCAAAAAAAAATATAAAAATTGAAGATTTTAATTCCATTGAACCTCCTGATATAATTGAGAATAAAAGAATTCAAAATAGGGTCGCTGCAGTTAAAAAACTTCACAAGAAAGTGGGAGGGAGTCAATGCATTGTTGGATGGATTGAAGCACCCTTCGCTGAGATATGTTGTTTATTCGATTTAATAAATATTTTATTATTATGCAAAAAAGAAAATTGGGTAGAAGAAATTAAAGGGTTAATTAATAGAATTTTGCCCATCCAAAAAGAATTTGCTAAATTACAAATTGAAGCAGGAGCAGATATCATTGGCGCTGGTGATTCAGCAATATCACAAATTGGACCGATGAGATATGAGAAATGTTGCTTAGATGCCACCAGAGAATTATTTAACTACATCCAAAAAGATGTTCCTGTTCTATACCATATCTGCGGAGATAATTCAGTAATTGGCAGAGAAGGTCGAGATATGTTAAAATTGGTCTCCAGCACAAAAGCAGCAATCTTAGATTTAGATTATCAAGTAGATTTGAAAATGGCAAAGGAGAAAATAGGAAAGAATAATTGCATTAGAGGTAATACCAACACCATGATAATTGGAAGCTCAAAATATTCACCTTTGGAAGTTATTAATGAAATTTCTAAAACAATTGAAGCTGGAAAACAAGGTGGAAGGTTCATGTATGCTGCAGGATGCGAGTGGCCATGGGAACCTTTTGAAATGGCGAGCAGAAATATTGGTTTTGCTAAAGCATTAATAGAAAAATTAGGGCAATATTAATTTATATTACAAATCATGATCAGCTAAATGTGCTTCCATACATTCAGCACAAAATGGAGAATCGCCGCAGTCAGGACATGATCTTAAACATTTCTCACAAAATATTTCTCCACAATCCTGGCATTTACCAAAATTTTCTTCATTTTTTATATCTAATTTTTTTCCACAACCTTTACATTTTGTTTTTTTCAATTTGATATCACCAGTTTTTCCAATAATAAATATTTGATTCAAAAAAATTTTGATTATTTTTTAAAGTTTTTACTTAAATTGGGAAAAATAACCCATAAAGACCGTATGCTTTTTTCAAAATCTTTATATTATCATAACAATAATTTTTTAAATACAGCGAATTAGTTTAATAAAGATTAAAATTGAAAGGAAGTAAAAGAATATGGAATTAAAAATTAATACAATTCCTAAAAATGAAAGAGGAAAACTTCCAGAAGATGAGAGCACCTTAGGTTTTGGTAAAATCTTCACTGATCATATGTTTCTTATGTATTATGATGAAGTGAAAGGGTGGCATAATGCAGAAATAAAAAAATATGAACCTTTCATACTTGATCCTGCTGCATGTGTCCTCCATTACGGACAAGCAATATTCGAAGGAATGAAAGCTTATAGAACAGAAGACCAAATCAATTTATTTAGACCAGAAAAAAACTTTGAAAGACTTCAAATGTCCGCCGTTAGAATGGTGATGCCCCAAATGGATGTTGATTTTGCCCTAGATACTCTTAAAGAACTACTTACTATTGAACAGCATTGGGTTCCTCATTCAGAAGGAACATCACTCTACATAAGACCAACTTACATTGCAACAGAACCATTTCTTGGTGTACATCCGAGTGGTCAATATATATTTTATATAATATTATCCCCTGTTGGTGCCTACTATTCCACAGGTTTTGATCCAGTAAAAATTAAGGTTGAAGATAAATATATTCGAGCAGCAGATGGTGGTGTTGGGCAAGCAAAAACTTGTGGAAATTATGCAGCTAGTTTATTTGCAACAAAAGAAGCAGAAAAAGAGGGATACGCACAAGTATTATGGTTGGACGCCCGAGAGAAAAAATATATAGAAGAAGTGGGCACAATGAATATATTTTTCGTGATAGATGGAGTTGTAATAACCTCACATTTAACAGGAACAATCTTGCCTGGCATAACAAGAGATTCTGTGATACAGTTATGTAAATCCGAAGGAATAAAAGTCGAAGAGAGAAATCTAGCCATAGATGAGGTTATTAATGCATTTGAGAATGGTAAACTAGATGAGGCATTTGGAAGTGGCACTGCAGCAGTAATTACACCTGTTGGATTATTAGGATATAAAGGTAAAGAATATACGATTAACGACTTCAAAGTTGGAAAACTAACTCAAAAACTATATGATACAATAACTGGAATTCAATGGGGACATATGGAGGATAAGTTTGGTTGGATTCAAAAAGCAACCAAAGATTAAATTTTTTCTCTCTAATATCCTTTATTTTTTTTAATTATTTATCCTTTAGAATAAATTCCCAAGCACAAAAATATTCTTCCGGATGAGGATCTGGTGGACAACAAATACAGTTAGTTTCTATTCTTGGGTCTATTGTTTCAGCAAATAAACCGTATTCAATCAAGCCAACTCCTTTACAAGGAAAATCTGGCAGCCCTCGTTGTTTCCTTGCATATTGAACGCCGCAATTATTCATTCGAAATACACAGCGATTTTCAGAAATCTCAATAGTTTCTTGTATGTTAATATTCGCATAAACTCTAAATTTTAAAGCTTTAATCAACGCGGGAATACCTCCGTTTGGAGGAATATTAAATATTTTCATAATTCTCTTAGCTTCAATAACCGTAAATCTTGTCCATTGTTTAATATTAAGTTCCATCGCTTTTTCAAGCCCCAAATCACTTAATATATATAAAATAAAATTGTCTTTAACAAATAAGAATATTTAAATATTTAAGACTTTATTAGTAAAATCGAGATAGATTTTTTGTATAGGTATAAGAAAATCTGGAAATATTCTAATTCGTAAAATAATTAAATTGAAAGGAGAATTATTAACTTTGAAGGAAAAAGACGCCTTAAAGTTTTTTCATGCATATATAGATGAGATGATAAGTCTTGGTGGAGAAAATTTCCCTCGGAGTATATCCACCCGGTTGGGAGGAAATTTAGCGGAAGTATATAAAAGTCGGGGAATAACAAATTTAGAAGAGGCTTTAAGTAAGATGTATGAAGTATTAGGGGCAGAACCAAAAATAGAAAAAGTGAGTGAACATGAATATAATATAAGAGTTAAACATCCCTCCAAATTTTGTCCGATTGGCGGTGAGTCTAATCCCTCAAGAGGTTCAAAATTTATAGAAATTATCTGTATTCCTTATACAATTGCATTTCTAAAAAGATTGGACCCAAAATATGATTATCAAATTGTAAAAAAAGTGTGTATTGTTCGAAATGGGGGTCGAACTTGTGAATATAATTTAATTTTTACTCATAAGGAATAATTCAATTGGAATTCGTTCCAATCTTCTCTTAATCCATTCTTTCCTAACCTTTCTAAGCTCTGAAATTTTTTTTATTGTTATCTGCCACTCCTTTTAATATATTTTTTTTAAAGTTTTTCAGCCACCTTATCCTTTTTATTCAATTATTCTCTCTTCTTTAATTTTCTTTTTATATTCTATTTTTCTTTTTTATACATAAAT
>JABUBO010000232.1_pt1 | contig 17171 bp, 28 predicted proteins | sample 7240361 | NCBI WGS metagenome assembly JABUBO01 (sample SAMN07256346, study PRJNA390944) | subsurface metagenome | isolation source: Methane hydrate marine sediment | place: Pacific Ocean: Eastern North Pacific, ODP site
TGAGGAGAGGCTGCCTTTTGGCGACAAGCAATTCGGCTGTTCTTTCCTTAGCCATGTGCTAGAGCACTTAGATAATTGGGACTTCGCTTTGGGTGAGGCCATGCGAGTAGCAGACAAGGTAGTAATTGTCCTGCCACACCCATTTTCTCCAATCGGCTGGCTGGTCCCGGAGCACAAGCAGCACTTCAGCTTTAATGACATCGGAGAGATAGAGGAGCTCCCGACCGTCAAAGTCTTTTGCTAGCTGCCCTGTGGTATAATTGATAGGGAGGCTTTTATCGCATGGCATTGACGTGCAATCTTCAGCCGCTAACATGTAACCTTCGCCCCCTGGGAGACCGGGTTTATCTCCATGAATTTATTACGCCGCGAACATATCTCATTGAACAGCTTTATCCCACCTTGCAGAGAGCCACTAAAGAGGAAACTGTCCATGCCTGCCTCGACTGGGTGTGCCGAAACATCAAATATAAGACTGAAAGGGGTGATGTTTGGCTAATGCCCAGCGAGGCAATCGCCAAAGGCGAATCTGATTGTGAAGACCTTAGTTTTTGTCTCTGCAGCTTGCTCCGGGCCTGCGGGTTATCTGCCGATGAGGTCTTCGTTGCTCTGGGCAACTATGGCACCCTCGTCGTGAAACACGCTTGGGTTAATTGGCTCAATGGCAAGTACTGGGTCTTAGAAAGCACTCTGTCCCAGGCTCCCGACAGCATCCCTGAGCAGGTGTATCCCTATGACGCCTGGATTTTATTTAATGACGTGAACACTATGGAGCTAAAGCCAGGCTTTCAGCTGATCGGACTGTCCAGCAGAAAGGACCGGGAGCAAAAGATTAGAGAAATAGAGGACTTTTATGGTATAAAGGTAAGGAGGTGATGAATGAAAAAAACAATAGCTTTTTTGGTTGTTGGCATAATCAGCATAATAGCGATCCTGCTAGTTTTGGCCCATATGACTGGGCAAGTGTCTATGATGTCCCCCGACCAAGAATATGATGCAGTAGCGATAGCTAAGTCTCTTATGACCCAGACGTGGTTAGTATTCATAGCTGGCCTCTGTGGTGGTGCTGGTGTCACTGGCGCTATATTGGATTTACGAAACCAGATTAAGTCCAAACAGTCTAGATAATAATGGCAACAAAACTTTTCACCAAGACGACAGAGCTTGTCCAGCCAGCTTGGACCAGTGCTTGGCAGCTTGTTGACGGCATCTATGTTGACGGGCGGTTCTTCGAGGAGAACATACCCATTCTTGGCGTCACTCTCCTTCTCAGAGTTAAGCCAACAAAGCATTTCAGACAACGGAACATTACGTTCGGTGCCAGAACCTTTCTGAATGGCATAGTAGACGCTGTAATGTACAGCAATATGTGGTCCTGGTTAGAAGACCAGGAATGGATAAAGGAAATAGATTTTGGCTCAGCCTTTTATGGTCCCGGCCTTAACCCTTTCTCTTGGGTTTGTAACGTTGACCTGCCGACCAATGCAGAGGTAATTTACGCGATAGATTATGAGTTGGAGGTAAGGTACTGATGGTGATAACGGAATTAGGCTATAAGTGGCCATGCCAGACCGAGGGCATCCTCGTCGACCTTGAGCAAGTAGAACCTCAAGCGGGCGAGATAGCAGAGTTCTACTTTGAATGCGATAGGGATATCACCACTCAGGAGGCAGCCAGAGCAGTTTTTGACTTAATGAAGGTCAAGGAGGAATACCCTGGCTCCGTCCTCCACTATGTTAACATTGAACCTCGAAGGATAACCATTCAGTATTCTGTCGCCCCTGTCGGAGGCCATGCATCGCCACTTGCGTGGTATTGGATTGCTGTAATTATTGTTGGACTTTTTTTAGCGGTTTTTCTGCCCGTTATAGCTGTAAAGAATGGCTGGATATTTGGCCCGAAGCCCACGACCGGAGAGCTCTCCGTCAGTGCCGTTGGCTGTAGTGATGAACAGTGCACCTCCCCTGAGGCGCTTGATGTTACCTTCTCAGTAGCAGGCAAAACATATAGAACAAAGGGGGGGACGGTACTCATTGAGCTGCAGGTGGGGTCCTATGACATTATTCCCGGTGATCCGCCGGAAGGTTATCAGCCGGCTGACCCAGTAACGATTACGATTGCCAAAGACCAGACTATAACAATTCGCCTGAAATATTACGAGGAGGGAGTCATACCCCCCGACGTTGCCTGGCTTGTCATTGATACGTATCCAGTTAAAGGTCTGGTATATATTAATGGAGAAGAAATTGGCGAGGCTGTGGTAGTGGTAAAGGTATTTCCACTCACTACCTACATAGTCTCTTTCGGCGACGTTTCTGGCTATGACACTCCCACATCTCAGACTCATTCGCTGCAAAGGGAAGAAAGGCGTGGAGTCAATGGTACATACGTGAGGGTTGGCTGGCCAGAGTGGGTCAAGTGGGCAGCCATTGGTGGTGGTGTTCTTGTCGGCGGTCTTATAATAGTAAAAACAGCGGAACTGATACTGGCAAGGAGGCAGTAAGAAATGGAAGTAAGATACGGAACACTAAACGAAGTTGTTACTCCTTTCGGTGAGATGACCAAAGACGACCTTGAGAACATGGCAAAATTGGGCTATGGAGTAAAAGTAGCTGCCTTAACTCAAGTGGACGAGAGATCTTGGAATGCCATCAGTGTTGAGGCAGCAGAGGTTGCCGGGGAAATAACTGGCGCTAGTGTCCAGGATTGGACCGATCAAAAACAATGGTGGGATGACTACTTTCCAGTTAATATTCCTTTTGGGCATGATGTCTACGTTAGGGTTAGTTTTAAGAATACAGGTAACGTGGATGTAAATTTTAGAGTCACCATTCAGGTGATAGATCCAGACGGAATTGTGGCGACTGAAAGAGTTTATGTGCCTGCTCCTCCTCCTTTTGTCCCAGGTGAAGGAAGTACATGTATGTGCGATAAGCTTACCATAGATAAGGCTGGAACATGGGTAATTCATGCTACGCTGGAAGCTGAACTGGCATGAAAGTAGTTGATCAACTTGTTATAGGTGTAGAGAGTGCTCTCAAAGCATACTCTCAAGACCCTATAGTCGATGAGAGGCAGTGGGATGCCATCACCGTCGTTGAAGAGGAACCCGAAGTTGCAAACCTCTGGGGGTTTGTCCACGACACGGACGGCGATCCCCTGGCGGCAGCTTCAATTACCCTCAATGGCCATGAAACAGCGAGTATGATCGACGGCACCTTTTGGATTTTGGAAATTGAGCCGGGCGATTATACCATCACTTGCACAAAGACAGGCTATAAAGATCGCAGCAAGACTATAAGCCTGGTCGGGGGGCGCAATGACGTTGATATTAAGATGCTGCGTGAAGATGAAGAAGAAGGCTGGTGGCAAAAACTTAAGGATTGGTGGGAAAGCCTTGAGACTTGGGAAAAGGCTGCTATAATAGGCGGTGGCGCCGGCGGCGTCATCGGGCTGGTGGCACTGGCCACCAGAAAGAAGGGTAAAGCCGAATGAGAATCAGGTTTGAGGCACCAAAAGAAGGTCCAAAGGTTTCCATTGAAGCCGAGGTCACCGAACAGCAAATTAAGACCGGGCTAGCAAAATTGTACCAATTTATCAAAAATAAGTTACCTTTTAGGCTTGAGGTGGGCAAAAATGGCGGTACACATCAAGATTGACAGCCGAACAATAAAGGAAACTATCAATTTTGTACGGCTAATCTATGATATTGGTAACTCCTTTTCACAAAGATATCCTGGAGGCCCTGAGAGCAGCAAGTTATATAATCCCTATGAGCTGCTCGGGCTTAGCCCTCAAGCTACCAATGAAGAACTAAAACAAAGGTATAGACAACTGGCAGTAGTCTGGCATCCTGATAAGCAGGGTGGTAACGGGGAGGCCATGAAGCGTCTTAACAAGGCGTACAACGAAATTTGCGAACAGAGGAGGCACCAGCCGTAATTTCTTAAGGCTTGACAAAAATTCCCCCAGGCTTATAATTAAATAGAAAGCGGGTGTGAAGCGAATAAGTTCGCACCCGCTTTCTTGTTTGCTTCACACCCGTAAAAAAGGGCTCGACCGCCATAGAGGTTTTTGGGGTTGTCGAGCCCTTTCCTTTTAGGCGGCCGAGCTAAAAAAGGAGGGAGTTATGGGACAAGCACTTGTTTTAGCTAGACCAGAGGTCGAGAAGGGAATAACCATAGGTGCCGCCTATGGTTGGGGTGCAGCTCTAGGTGGCCTCACGAGGGTAAGTCCGAAAGCCGCCATGGCGGTTGAGTTCTTCGGCGCCGTAGGCGGCCTCATAGGCGCCATGGTCTTGCCTCGTGGCTGGGCCGATGCCTCCGAAGGTATCGCGGCTGGGTCGGGAGCCCTGCTCGCCGTGGGCCTCACTGCGCCGGCAGCGGCCAAGAGGGTCATGCAGGGTAGAGGCGAAACGACTACCAAGAGCAAGATTGAGCGTTTGATGCTCAAGGAGGCAGGCGTCGCCAAGGAAGTAGTCTTCGGAGCCGAGGTCAGAGCAGCCGTAGGCGCTGGTCTGGAATAAGCCCAAAAAATAAAATTCCCACCGAATAGGTGGAGTAGGAGGGAATAACATGGAAAACTTATTCGAGGAAAGAATTACGGAGTATCCCTATGACGCAGCTGTAGAAGGGGTGCTCGCTGCGGGCAACACGTGGATGCCCACTACGAAAGATGCCAGGGTTGTTGATGATGCCGAGTTGGACGAGGATGAGGTCGCAGAGCTTTATCTTGCCGAGATCGTAAACCCCAATGACGTCCCTATCGCGGGGGGATGGTTCAAGCTGGACAACGCTCTGGAGGTAGATGATGAAATCTTCGTTCCTGGCGACAGCGAAATCAATATGCTCCCGCCATGGCAGAGAGCACGAAACAAGCAGCTCATAAGGTTTGGCAAGCCGGCATCGACCAATCTTCTCGAGAGCACCACTCTCAAATACAAGAATAACTGTCGCCCTGTGGTTCTTGCTGGTGCGGGTGGTATCGGGAACGATTTCACCATCAGGCTGCACTCCTATGTTTACAAGCCTGCTGCCTTTGGTATGCGCGGCGTTTTCGGGACTCTTAATGGTATCATCTCAATAGTTGATGCCACCAGAAACAGGACTCTGAGTCTCACCAAAACGGACCTTGCAGGCAAGAGGGTCAGCCCGGATATCTGGGACTTGCTCCCTGGTGGAAGGTCTCAGAGCACACCGAAAGTATTCCCTTTCATGAGGTATGCCTACAATGCCAAGGCTACCGCGGTAAACAAAGACTACACCTTTGACTACGATGCTGATGAAGTATCTGAGGCAAGGCGGGACCTGTGGTTTGAGCCCAAGGATGACAAGATAGTCATAATTGAGGCGCTTGGTGTGAAACCAATGGGAGATTCCCACTTCACCGCGTTGAAGATATCGGGAGGCTATATGCCTTCGGCAAAGTTCTACACCAGGGGACCTGTTGGCCCACTTCCAGAGGTCAACCCACTGTTCTTCGGCAATGCTAAACTCTGGCTTGGACTTGGCTATGATGAGTTTATAGTTCCACCGAGACTCGCTGACTCACAGGTCATCATGGCTTCAAGCACTGGGCTGCCCGATGGCTATAAGGAGTCGGGTGGGGTTATTCATCAGACCACCGCGGCTGCCGCAATAAATAGCATATGCGTGGCTGTGGCTGGGAAGATAATCGAGATGAGGTAAGGCGTCGAGGACCTGTAGAATGCAGGCATAGTTAAAAATAAACTAACGCAAGGAGGTATTAGATGAAACAAGGGATTCATGAGCAGAGTGAAATACAGAAATACCCGATAGGCCTGAGGTATGCCGTTGATGACAGAGTATTCCGTTACTGCTATGCGAAAGAGGCACTTGATGCTCAGCTTGGTGCTTTCATGAATAAGCGCCAGTATTTTGAGGCGGCCCTTGGCGCTGGTTACACTGGCACCATTGCTTCACATGATATAGGCGCTAAGTTGATAAACTTTCCTCAAGGGGGGGACCATAACGCGGTCCTTTCCATTGGGGCACACGAACTCGCAGGCGGTTGGTTTTGTGCTGGCACCCCTCCATTTAGCGTGAGAATCAAGGATAATAAGGCTGGGGGAGTAGGCGAGCTAACGGCTATCACCTTGGCTCATGGGATGCCAATTGCCATTCCTGCAAACACAAGGTGCTATGCCTATCCCAACCTGTATGCAAATGTAGTCAACCACGGAGGGCTGCCCTGGGGGGATGGCGACGCCTCCCATGTCCTTGGAACTGTTGTTTGTGTTCCTGAAATGGCCATTACCGCTGCACGATATTTCTGGGGACTGACCTGGGGAATATTCTACGGTCTGTGCGGTCACTGGGCTAACTTGATCGGCATCAAAGAGAATGTGCGTTCGTGGTGCTTTGACTATAACGGGGCAATGGTATGCAGGGAAGGCGGTTTCGTGATAGGTGATGGAGAGTTTCAGAGGGGTGGCTACATAATGATGGACGGCAACGGAGCAAATGGCGGCGACCAGTTGTGCTTCTTGCAGTTAGCACCATAAAAGGAGGGGAAAATAGATGGAATTTGCAAATAATCAATGCTTTCTATGCGGTGCCAAATTAGCCGGAAAGAAGCCCGAGGATGAGACCAGGGTTGATAGGACTTATAAAGGCCCACCTGGAAGGATTGTTGAGTTCTGTAGTCCATGCCCTTCTTGTGGTGAGCTAATCCCTGTGTGCGTAGAAGGGCGGGTTCCAACGCCTAAACCTGAGACTGATCCGGAGGCTGGGCCTGAGACTGATCCTGAGTAAGATAAAAGCCCTGCTAACCGCAAAATAAATTAAAGGGAGGTTTGCCCTATGCCAATACAGGACGAGTTACCAACTGTAATCCGTAAATGCCGCTATTTCCCGGAGCTATTGCCGTTTTTACACGCTCAGGACCTTGCTGCCGGCGATAACTCAATAATCACCCTCGCCAGCCCGACACTATCCACAGACATACCGGTCCTGACGGACAAGTTCTCGGCAACCCCTAACGCTAATGTTCTTCTCAAGTTGAAGGCTGACAGGGAGGCGACTCATGAGCTCGAGACCATTTCGCTCAATGCTATGGTCGACTATCTACCCGTTGCCTCTGGCGCTATACCAGCATCAGACATTTTCAAATGGATAGCACCATTTGCTTGCACTATAATTCATGTTGCTTTTCATAACTATGGGGCTGCTCCTTACACTGCCGCTGGCAGAGTTGAAAATGCTGGAGCTGTAGTAGTTTCATCCAGTGCTACCCTTGCTGCTGACACAATAGAGGAGAAGGAAGGTGCTGATTTAGCCAATATAGAGGTGGCAGAGAATGCAGCGGTAAACTTCATTGCAGGTGACCAAACAAGCTTCATCGTAGTGACAATCGCAAGGAAAGTAAATCAGCTGACCCCCTTAGAATTCCTTTCAACAAGGAACCTTTCCCTAGTTCTCAATGCCGATGCTCCTGTTTCTGACTACCGAATGTACTTAGGTATCTGGGTGGTCAAGCCAAATGTGGCGGAGAAACTCCTTTGGGGACTCCCATTAGCTAGTGAAGAAAAAAGCCTCTCGCTGAAAAGGGGAATTAGCGATAGTGTTGAGAAGGGGGTCCTGCCCTTCCCGATTCCGTACCAGATTGAGCGCGAGTTCAGGGGCTTCAAGCGAACCTATGCTGAAATAGTGGCCAACGTGGTCTCCGGGCAGACGACACCCTCCATTACCCTATCTCCGATGAGCGATGAAGTCCTAGTATTGGAGTCCGTAACGGGCGACAACACTGCTCTTACGCTGGCAAACAATGCCCAAATTTACGTTACTAGAGACGATGACCGTGATTACCTCAAGCTACCTGTCTTTGCCATGGACCAGGCGTACGACTTTCCCTGCTGGATACCGGCGTTGCGGAAGTTGGAGATAGGCTACTATGCTGATGCCAACCTGGCCAACCGCTACATCCGAGTTGTCGTAGGGCGTTATAGACTAGCTGAGTCATAAAGGCTAGGTTTGGCTTACCAGCCACAGAAGAAGCTAAGGAAGCTGTTAGAGGGGGGTATACACCATGAAGCTTCCTAGAAAAAGGATAGAGGTTAGCTCATTTTCAATATCGGAGAGAATTAGATAATGGCTGAGGAAAAAAGGGATTCAGGTGTAGGCAAAGCACTACTGGCAGGATTCGGCGGCGGTGGCATCGTCGCCCTCATTGCCTGGCTTCGTTCCACAATGGCTGCTCCGCCTGAGGGCGTGACTGTTTTTACCCCTGATGAGTGGACAAAAGAGACGCTCATGGGCTTGCTGACCGGGCTTAGTGAAGTGTCCTCAAAACTTGATGACCAGATAAAGTTGCTTGACGACATCAAAGTACTTCTTGGGGGCGAGCCGACAGTACCAACTTTCCGGTTTGAGGTAACTCCAATTGCGGCTGTCACCATTCCAGGCTTGACTCCAAAGAACCTGTACCTCTCCGAATCCCCACACAGCGGGGCGATTGTCGCCATTGAGCTGGTATCGAACTCTAAGGATGTCGAATATGAGCTCCATATAGATGACATAACTTGGGTATTTAATGTCTCGGACATGGTCGACTCGTCCATTGAGTATCCTCACTTCCCCGGTGGCTGGATAGCTAGAGCTACTGGAGCTGTGTTCGTATTTATGTTCTCCAGCGGGGCTACTGATGTGAGGTACAGCACGAACTTCAGGCTGGTGGCCAAGGCTACATCAGCTGCCGACGTGACCATATCAAGAGGAGAGCTTGTAAGGAAACTCTATGAGCTGGGGTAATAGGAGCTCCATCACCACGGGCGATAAGACAGTAGATTCTGCTGGCATCGCTGAGCAGCTACCTGATATTCAAGTCCCTGAAGGTTTCGAGGCTGTGATTACAGCCAAGCATACTAATACAGGACGGGTTTATATCGGCGGTACAAAGGCAGAGGCTGAAGCCCATACATTCTCACTTGCTGCCAACGATGCCTTTTCCGAATATGTAACTAATCTCAATGCAATCTGGATTGATGTGGACAACGACGGGGAAGGCGTAGATTACGAGGTGCCACAGTAATGGGAAGAGCCTCGCGTGCAGGCATAACCAAACTCTCCCAGCTTAAGATAGACGTCAACAAGGACTGGGGTGAATATAGCATCAGGAATATCGGTGTGCCTCCGGCTGGTATAGATGCCCTCCCCAGGGGGTTGCCCGATATTTATTCCGGGGATTACGGGCTTAATTGGGCTGATTTAGGGGTGATTACCCCTTCTCGGATTGGTGCCATGGCTTATTTGGGCAATGGTATTGCTATCCTGGGTGATACTAGTAGGCATATCTGGCGCTCCACAGACTATGGTGCTACCTGGGCTGATTTGGGTGTGATTACCGCTGGCACCATCAATGCCATGGCCTATTTAGGCAATGGCATTGCTATTCTGGGTGATTCTAGTAGGCATATCTGGCGCTCCACAGACTATGGTGCTACCTGGGCTGATTTGGGTGTGATTGCCTCTGGTTGGATTAAGGCCATGGCCTACTTGGGCAATGGCATTGCCATCCTGGGTGATGATGGTTGGCATGTCCATCGGTCCACAGACTACGGCGCCACCTGGGCTGATTTAGGGGTGATGGGCTTTAATATTATTGAGGACATGGCTTACTTGGGCAATGGTATTGCCATCCTGGGTGATGGTGCAAAGTATGTCTTTCGCTCGACAGACTATGGTGCTACCTGGGCTAATTTAGGGGTGATTGCCTCTGGTTGGATTAGTGCCATGGCCTACTTGGGCAATGGCATTGCCATCCTGGGTGATGATGCAGAGCATGTCCATCGGTCCACAGACTATGGTGCTACCTGGGCTGATTTGGGTGTGATTGCCTCTTCTTGGATTTATGCCATGGCTTACTTGGGCAACGGTATTGCTATCCTGGGTGATATTGGTAGGCATATCTTTCGCTCCACAGACTATGGTGCTACCTGGGCTGATTTAGGGGTGATTGCCTCTGATCGGATTGGTGCCATGGCCTACTTGGGCAATGGCATTGCTATATTAGGAGATAATGCTAATCATGTCTTTCGCTCGACATCGGCATTTCAGCTTTGGAGAGGGTGAAAAAATGACTTCGTTTGTAAGGTATCAGTAATGGGAAGGATCTCGCGTGGAGGCATAACCAAGCTCTCCCAGCTTGACATAGACGTCAACAAGAACTGGAAAGGCTTCTCCATCAAGAACATCGGCGCTCCACCGGCAGATAAAGACGCCCTCGCTAGAGGGCTGGTGGATATCTACTCCTGCGATTACGGCCTTAATTGGGTAGATTTGGGGGAAATTACCATTGGTCAGATCAACGCCATGGCCTACTTAGGCAACGGCATTGCCATACTGGGGGACAGTGCCCAACACGTCTGGCGCTCCACAGACTACGGGGCCACCTGGACCGATTTAGGAGTAATTACCTCCGATGATATCAATGTCATGGCCTATTTAGGCAACGGGGTCGCCATACTGGGGGATGACGACTACCATGTCTGGCGCTCCACAGACTATGGTGCCACCTGGGCCGATTTAGGTGTGATTGCCTCCTGGGCCATTCATGCCATGGCTTACCTGGGTAACGGCATCGTCATCCTGGGAGATGCGACTAATCATGTCTACCGCTCCACAGATTATGGTGCCACCTGGACAGACCTGGGCGTGATTGCCAGTAGTTTAATTCGTACCATGGCCTACTTGGGCAACGGCATAGCCATACTCAGCGATGATTTCTACCATGTATTCCGCTCCACGGATTACGGTGCCACCTGGGCCGATTTAGGAGAAATTGCCTCCGATGCTATCTGGGCCATGGCCTACTTGGGCAACGGCATCGCCATATTGGGGGATGAAGCCCGACACGTCTACCGCTCCACAGACTATGGTGCCACCTGGACCGATTTAGGAGTAATTGCCTCCGGTCAAATCATTGCCATGGCCTATTTAGGCAACGGGGTCGCCATACTGGGAGATAATGCCCAACACATCTACCGCTCCACAGACTATGGTGCCACCTGGGCCGATTTAGGAGTAATTGCCTCCGGTTATATCGGGGCCATGGCCTATTTAGGCAACGGGGTCGCCATACTGGGAGATAATTTCCAACATGTCTGGCGCTCCACGTCAGCCTTTCAGCTTTGGAGTTAATGCGAACATGAACTTTAGCGGACTGGCGAAACTCATTATTGGGGTGCTTTTCACCATCGGCTTCATCGTGCTGACTGCCATAAAAATCGTGCCGGTGGAGGCTTTCTGTGCTGTCGCCGGCGCCGCCATAACTTATATCGTGAAGGAATGGGAAAAGCAGAAAGAAATCGCCAGGATAAGAAAACAATTAGGGGGGTAGAGATGAAAAGGGCAGAAATAATCAAAAAGAAAAACGTGATACTGGTTATCAAAGGGCGAAAGATTGTCGGCGGCGTCGACACCGGAAGGGATGCCATGGTCGTGTATGTGACCAAGAAAGTACTCCTTCGCGATCTCAGCAAAGAAGATATAGTCCCCAGAATAATCGAAGGGCTCGAGAGCGACGTGCAGGAAACCAAAAAAATTGACGCATTGAGCAGATTAGAGAAATACAGGCCAATGCCTGGCGGCGTCAGTGTTAGTCATCCCAATGTTACCTCTGGAACAGGCAGTCCCTTAAAGATAAAACAAAGATTGTATATTTTCTCCAACGCCCACGTGACCGGCGATTGCAATGATGGCCAGATCGGAGATCAAACTTGGCAACCTGGAAGAGCATATGGAGGAAGCCCTGCTGACACTGTAGGGCATTTATTCATACGGCCCCTAATCCACTTTGAAGGTGATGGAAGCATTTGCCCGGTAGCGAATATTTATATCAAACTAGGGAACTTCTTCGCTTGGTTACTCAGGAGTCAGTCAAGAATACCACCCGCCATCTCCAATGCCATCAATAAAGCCGATTGCGCTGTCAGTCTCCCGGTTGATGAGACTGACCTCCTGGAGGAGATACTCGGTATAGGAAAGCCTGCTGGTTTTGCCGAGGCTTATATTGCCGATGCAATCAAGAAATCAGGAGCGACCAGTGAGCTCAACCATGGCACGGTCCTAGATACAGAAGGGGCATCCCGGGTTAGTTATGGCGGCCGCGGGACCGCCCTTTACGATGACCAAATAGTCACAACGGCAATAGCCTCGCCAGGTGATTCAGGCAGCCTGGTGTTCAATGAGAAAAATGAAATTGTTGGGGCGTTATTTGCCGGCAATGACTCTTTCACGATAGTAAATAAGATTTCCAATGTCCTAGAGGCATTAGGGTTAGATAATGAGTGAAGTGAAGAAAAAGAAGCTGGGAAAGCTGGAGGCAGCAGCTAAATGGTTATGGCTTAGAAAGAATACTACTCCAGCTCATTGGGGCGTTGGTGCTTTATGCACTGCATTATCAGCTTTATTTTTCCCGGCAGGATGGCTTTTATTAGCGGTCTTTGCTGGCGACGAGATTTGGAATGACTGGTGTGAGGGAAAGCGTGAGGGCTGCAGAGATTGGTGGGAAGCATTTTTGGTCTTTTGTATTGGGCTTGTTATTTTGGTTGTGCTCCAGTTCTGTGGCAAAGTGTCTATAAGATGGTATTAAAAATAAAAGGAGGTTCACAATGAGAAGCTTGGCCATTGCCTTAGAAACCATTGGAGTTGTTGCCATCATTGCAGGGATAGCAGTTGAATCTGTCATGAAGGCGGAGATTGGATTTATTATCATAACCGGAGGTTCAGTTGTAATTGCTGCTGGTGCACTGTTGTGGGCCAAGCTAATAAAGAGAAAGTGAAAGCATGATAAAACAAAGGGAGGGCGGGAGATGACCAAAGCAGGAAAGGTGATACTGGGAGTCATGGCAGCGGTAGGTGCCTTTTTTGGCATCAGACATCTCATGAAGGCAGCGCCAGAGTATGTCTGCCCATATTGTGGGGAGAGCTTCTCTACCTTAGAAGAGCTGCAAGAACACGTGAGAACAGAACACCCGGGAGAGAGAATACCAATTGATATTTCCTGGGATTAGGAGGTGAAACATGAGAGACCCAATCTTTGGAGCAGGCTCATCACACGGAGCAATAATCCCGGTCACCGTAGAACCCGGTGGCTTATCCTGCCAGCTTGAGCTTTACCTCACCCCTGATGGTGGGATAACAAAGGCAGCTACATCGGGACCAGTATCCTTTACTTCGACCGGGGCACAGCAAAATGTGAGCACCGGGCCAATAGCCATGCCGGCTGATGGGGTGGGTTATGATGTCTACATAGATGTCTTTGCCGACGGCATGCTCATTGGTGGCTATGTTGCCACTGAGAAAGTAACCATCCCTTCAGTAGAAATTGACGAACCGAGCTGGGGAGTAGAAATTGCTAGAATTTGTACCTGAATCAAGCCATACTGCCACGCTACCAATAGCGGTGGCGCCAGCAGGCTTAGCCTGTGAAGTAGAGCTTTGGCTCTCCCCGGACGGAGAAACTAAAGCAGCTTCATCAGGACTGGTCCCGTTCACTTCAACAGGCTCACAGCAGCAACTTAGCCTGCCTATAGATATGCCTTCGGAAGAAAGGACATATCAAGTATTGATTGATGTCTATTGCGAAGGCAATCTCGTCGGTGCTTACCAGGCCCTTGAAAACGTCAATATCGTAGCCGAAAAGCCTAATATTTCGATTTATGACGTGTTTCTGACAAGTAACTATGACCCTCCAAGTGCTGCTGATAATTACATTCACGCCAGGATTAGGAATGATGGGACTGTCGCACAAACACTCCAAATTACCGCCTACTATTGGGAATCATGGATGGAACCAGACCAAGCCGCCCATAGAACACAGACTATTACTATAAATCCTGGTGAAGTGGTTGAGTACTTAGAGCACTTTCACGGCAATGATTATACAGAGTATGCTAGTGCGGTGTGGCTAAGGGGGGACTGGACAGAAGAGCCGCTGACCCGACAGTTTAATTTTCTAGCTGGTATGCACTTAGGTTCTGAGGACCCTGATAAAGTAGACTTGTACGTTCATGAAGTAGGTTCCGATTATGCCATACTTAGGTATATGCAGTATGGCGTATGTACCAAGTGGGAGTATGACTTGTATACTCCACCAACTCGACCCTATGAGCAGGACCTAGAAGGCTTGTGGCGTACAGATTCGGCCTACTGTGCCTATTGGCTTATTCCAAACCTATTGCCGGGCAGAACTTACCAAGCCCATTGTTCGGGTGGTACAGTAGCAAATCGAGAGGATTGGATACAATTTAGAACCCTCACTTAACCGGAGGTCCCTCTTTGGTTAACTGCTCGCTCTTGACTTGGACATCGACTTTCATCTTTACCTCCTTTCCCATGGCTCCAGGTAGTGCAGCCCCACTGCCCTGAACACGTCTTGTTCGCTGCGGCAGACCAGCTCACTGGCATCCGCCTTGGTAAAGCCCCGGCCGTAGGCATGAAATCGCATTCCTCTCTCTATAGCCCGGGTGGAGATCTCCATATTGGTGCTCTTGCCACCGGTCCTGACCACTAGGGCTACCGGCCAGCAATCCTCGGTCGTTGAGAAGATATCGACCCCGATCCCGCTTGGCTTGTGTAGCAGGAGCTTGTTTTTGGGCCCGTAAACAATGCTGCCCCGCTTGTTGCGGCGGTAATCAAATACCTGGTTCAGCATACAGCCCAGCTCCCTGTCCAAGAGGTCTATACCTTCCTCAAATCTTGGGATGCACAGGAGCTCGATGTCGCCAACATCAGGTTTCCGGCGCCGGATGCTGCCAGCAATTTCAATTTGCTCACAGGTCGGTGTCAGAAGTTCTTTAAGCTCCTCCGCTATAGCCTTAGCCTTTTCTAGTTCCATTACTTTCCTCTTTGAAAAAACTAAATGTCTTAGCACCCTCTACACAGGCAGGTTGATCATTACAGTATCGGATATTCTGCTGACCACAACCGTTGATAACCAGGGGCTTGGAAAGTACAGAAATCTTGTCGTCCGGCCTCTCCTCCCCACAGATATGGCATTTCCAAGTTAGTTTGCTCACCGTATTATGGTGAGCCTCATCTCGAATCCGTTTTGCCTCTCCTTTTACCCACCTGCGTATTTTGTCTGTCGTCTTTCGGGGCACTCCGAGTTCCTCCAATTGAGAGGCCATTTCGTGAACTTGCTTTACATCCTCTAACGTTTGGACCATTTTCTCCTTTCCACTGATAAATCAGTCATCATAGAAAAAGGGACCGCTAGACTCTCGTTGGTCTACAATAAATGCCAAACCTATAGGCTTGCTTAATTGCTTATTCCAATTAAGTTCAGCCTGCACTTGATCCCCCTTTTAGTATCTCCATGTCCTTATACTCTTTGAGCTGAGCCATCAAGTTTTTCCGAATCTGTTCCTGCTCCGCAACCTTTGTGGCCAGTCGGCATAGAGTAGCCGACTGCGACCGCTCTATGTATTTGATTTGCTCAGCCGTCAGTATTCCACCTTTGAGATTTCTAGGCTTCCTGTGGACCTCTATGTCAAATTGACTAATACCATTACAGCCTAAAACGCCGGCATAGGGGTAGAGATCGTCACAAAGATAGGCTGCATTGTTGGCCAACTCCTTTGGTACCGCGAAATAGAAGTGTGTTGCGGGAATAAAGCCCCTATCATCCTTGAAGAATCTGTGGCAGCTCTTATTCCTATCTCTTCTGAAATCACTGAGGGAGATTTTAACCTCGACCACTGATAGTAGCCTGTCCTCAGTAACCACCAGGACATCGGCCAGCTCTCCCCCAAAGTGGAGCCTGGCGCTGCACTCAAAGGCAACCAGGGGGCATTGCCTCGTATATCGCCAGTAACTGGCAACCGCGGCTTTGATGGTATCGCTACTCAGTTCCACTTTTCCCGTCATCGCTTGCCTTTTGCTTTTTCCTAAAGCTTTTACCTGCCAGCGGAACAAGCGTCCCCTCAGATAGCCTGCGCGCAATCCTGGGCGGCAGCCGATCCAGGGCAAGATTGGTGGTAGCTATGAGGGGCTTTTTATGGATATAGCGGTAATCCACGATCTGATCCAGTTTTGAGGTAGCCCATCCAGTCCCGTGTTGTGCCCCCAGGTCGTCCAAAATCAATAAATCAGTATTCTCGGCAAATTGAAGAATGCTATGGTACCCCTCGGGGTCACCTTTCTCCCAACTGGAATAGCCACGCCTTAAAGCATCGAGGAGGCCTTCAACCTGATAATAAAGCACCCTCCGACCGCGCTCCAGCCATGCCCAGCCTATCGCAAAGGCCAGGTGCGTTTTTCCGGCACCCACGACCGCCAAGAAAGTGAGTTGGGGGTGATTGTAGCTGCCATCAGCGTATTGCTTTATTTCGGGCCACCATGGTTCACTGCCCTTGTGCTGCCAGGTTTCAAGACGATGTGTTTTCATCGTGCAAATCGGGATATTTGACAGCCTTACACACAACGCTAGCTGTGTTTCTTCTTGCTCTTCGCCCGGTATACCCTCATATACGCCAGGCATTATTTGCTTCCACGTCATATTCCAGCCTCCTTAATGCTTTTGGTGATCTCTTCCTCTGAAGATGGCTCCGTCGACCTGCGTTTTTGCTTTGCGGGCTTGCCAATATCCTCGTTGACCCATGTCATGCTTACGAATTCCCCGCCACGCTGCGATACCTTGCTTTCCCAGCACTCCACTATCGCCTCGCGGGTAAAGCCTCGGGCCAACATACGTTGAATGGCTTTGCCCTCTTTCCCATAATTCGGGATAGGATCTATGGCCTTTTTTGTTTCTTTCAGGCGGCCACTTGCCGCAGCCGAGGAGTTGCCTTCTCCCCGGATGGCCTTTTTTGTTTCTTTCAGGCGGCCACTTGCCGCAGCCGAGGAGTTGCCTTCTCCCCGGAAAGACTCTTCGGGATATCCCAGAAAACTCCGCATTTCTGAGAAAATCTCATTAACGACAGGGTCAGCCCGCTTGTTGCGGGCACCCTTAGATTTAGATAAATCCTTAGATTTATCTAAAGATAAGGGTGTACTCCCCTCCCCTCCCCTAACCTCCCCTGACCTCCCCTCCCCTATACTGTGCCTACCAGCGGTTGTCAGGTGGTTACCCATTGGTTGACATTTGGTTGTCAGGTGGTTGTCAGCTTCATTATAGCCAGGGAGTTTGGATGGGGTGTAGCGGTCTTTTCT
>JABUBO010000233.1_pt1 | contig 17157 bp, 14 predicted proteins | sample 7240361 | NCBI WGS metagenome assembly JABUBO01 (sample SAMN07256346, study PRJNA390944) | subsurface metagenome | isolation source: Methane hydrate marine sediment | place: Pacific Ocean: Eastern North Pacific, ODP site
TGGCTTTACTAAATTAATTGCATTAAGAAGAGTATCACTATGTCCAACCATTTCAAAAACAGCATGGGCTTCACCAAATTCTTTTTTAATCTCATCTATAACGGTTTCATTTCCATGCGTTGGTCGAGAATAATCATTTGGATTATAAACTTCTGCACCCCATTTTTTAGCCAGATCTCTTTTATGATGATATGGTTCCGTTGCGGCAACTTCAATTCTGTTATTCAACAAAATTTGCGTGAGAATTAATCCAATGGGACCATGCCCTAACACAATAGCTTTCTTCTCCCCTTCTATTCTATCAAATTCTGCACGTTCATAACAATTTATAGCACATCTAACTGCATCTGCAAATGAGATTTCATCCATAGAAAGATCATTTCTAACTATGGGAAGTGCTCCAGTTAATTCGTCCTTTCCATGGCCAACTACATTTACGTGAGTTGAGTATTCAGCGTACCCACATCCCATTCGTCCTAAATGATCCCCTTCTGAAATACCTACAATATCTTTTCCCACTTCAACCGCAATAGCACCCGTTTCATGTCCGTGTCCGCCGGGTTCGTGAGCAATTATCCAATGGCCACCTTCAAAAATTCCTACATCGCTTCCACAAATCCCAACAGAAATTATTTTCGCTAAAACTTCTTTGGGTCCTGGTTTTGGAATATCTATCTCTATAAGTTCTACCTTCCAAGGTTTTGGAAATAATAAAGCTCTCATTTTATCATTCAAAAAAAAAACACCAATATTTTTAATTAAATCTCCTATTTACCTCTAATTCCATCAATTAAAAAAGTTAATAACGTTTTAATACCTATTTTGGGCATAAACGGTTTTTTTTCAAATATATCAGGCTCTATATTTACCTTTTTGACCCATTCCATATAAGATAAGTTAAAAATTTCTCTTACTTCAAATTCATCTAAGAAAGATTCTGCCATTTTTCTATATCTTGAATAATTGTTAAATATTTTCTCTTGCCCTCCCTTAGACATTAAAATAAGGGGCGGTAAAGAAAAGTGATCAGCAAAAGATTTAACTGAATCTGGAGGCTCATCGCCAGAATACGGGATTATGACAATGTCAAAAGAAATAGTTTTTCCACTAAATGTAGGAGCAGATGAACGGAATGTTGATGATTGAGTCGTAACAAATTTTTGTGCATGTCCAGTGCCATCAGTCCAGTAATGTAAAATTTTTCCAAAATATGTTCCAAAGGGATTTATTCTAATTTGTTGTCCTTTCTTATGACCATCTTTAAATCCTTTATTCCTGATTTTTATTGGAGTAAAAGCAAAATTAGCTGCCTTCAAAGAATTGAACCCAATTAACATTCCATCGGTTTTATTAGATAATGCCATCCATCCATCAGAAATATTTGCTACCATACAATCAATGTTAGCATTTTTGGAATCGACCTCACGCATATTAAGATCGAAGTAAGATATATATCCTAAAAAATTTTTTTTCCAAATCCTTAATGGTATTCTATTTCCAATAAGATTAGGTCTAATTTCGCATGGCATTATTTCTTGCCATCTAGTATCATATTGTTGAGTTACACTAGAATCGCCATCCAGACTGTCGATTTCTCCCTTAATTTCAGGAACAGTCATTTTTATATCAACAAATAATCCCGGGATCTCTGAATATAGAGTAAATATTTTTTCTGAATTAACAAAATAATTGTCGATTATTTCAAATTTGCTTATAATTTTAACTGATGCTGAAAATCCGTCTCTGCCATCGCGCATGACAATAATTTTATCTTTATCTGATGAAAATCTTTTTTCTTTTCCCAATTTTCCAAAAACAACAGCAGATTCTAAAAATTTAGGACAACCAAATTCTTTATTATCTTTCTTAAATGAAACTATTTTACCATTTTCATTAAATTTCAAATTAATGAATTTATTTTTAATTTCTTTCGTTGTAGCTTCTAAAACTCCATTATTGGATATATTTGCATCATTAGGCATCTCGGTTAAAATATTTGCTGTAAATACTCCTTTTTTTTTAAATAAAGAGGCGGGTAAAACCGCTTCAATGTTTAATTTTGTCTTAGACTCATCTTCATAAATTGAATATCGTAAATTTTTATCAGAAATACCACTTCTCAACTTCAAAATTTCATTATTTTTTTTTATAATCTCCATCAAATTAAGTGGTATTTCTGTTTTTATTAAAATTGATGACTTTACGGAAATTTTTTCTCTATCCGAAATACCTCTGTTAGTAATAGGAATAATACATATCTGATAATCATTAAGATTAGAATTTTCAAACAACGTATTTGTTATTTCTTTTAAAGTTAAATTTACGGCTTTTTCTGCCGCATTAAAAGCTCTTAACCCATATACTGTAGTTGTCTTTAATCTATGAGAATGAAGGAAAGGCATAGACATTCCAAAATTTGTTGTTGAACTAAATAGTAATTTGTTTTTGATATACGATTCTGCCGAATCATCGGTATTTCTAATATATTTATTAACTTCCAAAGTTAAGTCTTTAGACAGATTCAGATTCATAGATAATAGAGTATCAGATATACATTTCAACCATCTTGCCCATTGTCCAAGAGTCCAAAATTTTGTATTATTAAATTTTAGAGCCCAATTATAAAAACCATTATAATTTCCATCAGCAACATCTTGTCTTAAAATGATTTCGCCATATACTTTTAATTTGGGAATAACATCCAATAGATTTGCAAATTCAACAAATTCATATTGATCAACGGCTTCTGCAAGTTCAAATAAACCTCTAGTATTTGGAAACCACTGTATTAATTTTGGTAATTTAATACCCACCCAAGTATCTTCGTCCATATCAAAATTTAAAAAAATCAAAGCGTGTTCACTAATTTCGCCACTCTCTTGCTTTTTTCTTATCTTTTTAAGCCAGCTTTTAATAGATAAATTATCAAAAACATCTCCAAATCCATACATCGGAATCATTAACACTGAAGCATTAGAAACAGATGATTTAAATTTAACCAAGCCAAATTGCTGATTCCAATCAAGTCTTGGATTCAAAAAAGGTCTGGTGGCATCAAATGGAATTGTTGAATAATATAGACAGAGTCCATCAACTCCCAAACGATTATATTGTTCTATCATTCCTTGCGTAAACATAGTTTCTTGAGTACGGGCATATGGAGCAACACGCCCTGAAAATAATTGATTAAGACCAATTCCCATTGAATTTTCTAAATACCATTTATGTTGTTGCTGAAATTCTTCAGTATCAAGAATTGCTTGAGCTACATTACTCCAAGCGCCAATTAATACTTCATCTTTACCTTTTTTACATCGTTCAATAACTCGGTCCAATATGTGTTGTTGATATTCACGTTGGAGTTGAATCGACCAAAAAGTATCAGCATAATCCCAAGTAATTCTTGTAATTCCACCACAAAGCCCTCTATCTTCTATTGCATCTAATTGATCTAGAATCTTTTCCATAAATGCGATATCAAGACCGAAACCTGATGGACCATTCATATCACCTCTATAAGAATGATAATAATTAATATGAGGAGATAAAACAAGATAGATTTTTTTTTCTTCTAAATGCAAATTATATTAACACCTATAGATCTTGTAGATCTAATTAAGAATTGTAAAAATTAAGATTCAGGAACATCTAAATCTTCAATTTTTCTAAAAAACATTCCAATTCCTAAAATTTTAAATGTATCTTGAACATTTACATTAGTCTTAACAGAAGTCTCAACGAATGTGCATCTAAAATTTTTAGCTTTTTCTTTTCCTTCTTCGGTTGATATTTGTCTTTCATTTTCTAAGTCGATTTTATTTCCAATTAATACAAAAGGTATATCTCCCAATTCTTTTTTAGCATCTTCAAACCATAAGTCTGCTCCCTCAAATGTTTCTCTTCTAGTTATATCATATACTATAAAAACTGCTTGTGCTCCTGCATAATACATACGTCTAACACGTTTGAAAAACTCTTGACCAGCTAAATCAAAAATTAAAAAACGAACTACAGAATCTTCAAAACCTTGAATGCTAAATCGCATAGTTGTTATGGAAATCCCTAAAGTAGGTCTATAATCCGTTGGAAACTTCCCTTTTACAAAACGAGAAATCATACTCGTCTTTCCAACTGCCTCATCCCCGAGAATAATAAGTTTAAAAAAGTTAACTTCTTTTTTTCTACCTATATATATTTCATTATTTTCCGTTTTTACAAAGGAACTTTTTAAAGTTTTATCAAAGGAATTACCAATTATTAATTTTGGTATCATCAATGTGTTATATTTTAAATCAAAACTCTCTTCTATTATCTGAACAACTTTTTCAACAAATAAATAACAATATGGTAAGATTGAACTTATTTCCAAATCATACACTGTTATGATGAGAACTATAGCTTTTGGACCTGCTTCTAGAAAAATTATGTGATGATCTTGAGTTTCAAATGTGATTGAACCCAATTCTCCAATTTTATATTCAGAATTAATTCTTTTTAATAAAGGATCGAATATGCTAGCAAAGGCACCATAAATTTCTTCTCTTTCATATTCATTTAATCCATCTTTAGATAATTCTACTCGAGCATACTTGCTAATCAAAAGACCTTCTCGATCATATATCCAGATAGCCTCTATTCCATTTATTGCTTCGATAAAATTTCTCATTAAATCTAAAAACAGTTTTTCTTTTTGACCTAATCTCATTATTTTTTCATAAGAGAGAGAATTTGTTTTTAATTAATTTTAATATATTAATTCGTAAGATCTATTTAAATAAAATATTGTTATTGAGAAGTTAATTTTATAAATTTGGAAAAAATAAAATTTAGGAAAAAATTTTTTCCAATTGAATAGTTTCAGTCCTTTCTGGACCAATTGAAATTATTGAGATTCTATGATTTAATATATCTTCTATAGTTCTAATATATTTTTTCATATTTTCAGGTAAAGCATCATATCCAATTCTAGCAATTTCAGCCCATTCTTTTCTACTTCTCTTTCCCCAACCATCCATTTTAATATAAATTGGTTTGCATTGTTCAATAATTTCTGATTGGATTGGCCAACTCTCAAGAGAATTTCCATTAAACTCATAATGAGTACAAATATATAAAGGATTTATATCCTCAAGAGCATCCAATAAACTTATAAAAAGATAATCGACGCCATTAATCATTAATGAATATTTCAAATTAAATAAATCTAACCACCCAACTCGCCTTGGACGTCCAGTAACTGTCCCGAATTCATGTCCTTGTTCCCTTATTTGCTCTCCAATCTTATCAGTCAATTCTGTGGGTAAAGGACCATCTCCAACCCTAGAAGTATATGCTTTTATAATTCCCACAATTTTGCTAATTTTTTTTGGAGGAACACCTGTCCCAGCGCATACTCCCAATGCATCTGCATTTGAAGAAGTTCCAAAAGGATACATGCCATGATCTATATCTAAAAGAGTACCTTGAGCACCTTCAAAAATCACTTTCTTTCCAGCATCAATTTGATTGTTTAAATAAAATGCTGTATCTATGACATATTTTTTTAATTTCTTTCCATATTCAACATATTTTTTGTAGATTTTATCAAACTCAAAATCCCAGACACCACCATAAAGTTTTACGATTTTCTTTTTAAGTTCAAAGAGATTCCGTAGTTTTTGTTTAAATTTTTCTAAATTTAATAAATCATAAATTCTTATCCCATATCTAGAAGCTTTATCAGAATAAGTAGGGCCTATACCTCTTTTAGTTGTTCCTGCTTTATATTTCTCTTTATACGTTTCTTCAAGACCATCAACCGTTTTATGAAATGGAAAAACAACATGAGCAGTAGAACTGATTTTTAAATTAACACTTTTACCTAATTTTTCAAGAGTATCTATTTCTTCAATAAGAATTTCAGGATCTATAACACATCCATTACCGATTATAATTTCTTTTTCCATCACAGCCCCCGAAGGAATGAGTTTAAATTTAAATTTTTGACCTTCGCTTACAATAGTATGACCAGCGTTAGCTCCACCATTGAAACGGCATACAATATCTGCTTCTTGAGCGAGATAGTCACAAAACTTTCCTTTACCTTCATCGCCCCAGCTCATGCCCGCGATTACGATTGTATTAAATGTCATTTTTTTCACAGTACATATTCAATAAAAGATGTCCAAAATTCTTTGTGAATTACAGATTAAAAAGTTTTTTTGAAAAATTATTAGTCATTTAACCTCTCAAAAAAAAAAAGTAGAAAAAAAATGTTTATTAGCTTAAGTTGCTTATGGAACACCATCAGCGCAACCAGGAATCGCTACTCCTGCCATGGACATATTGATCCCATATGCAACCGCTAATAAGATAGCTAATGCAATAATACTTTTCTTATTCATTCTAAACCCCATAGGTTCAATTAAACAAACCTATTGTAATCTCTAGAAGTTGATATTTAAACCCCTTTTTTTTCTTTGAATTAAATTATTCCTAGGTTAAATAGTGTTTTTGTGGCTTTTGGCGTATCCCATTTAATCTTTACGTTTATAACGGCAGTTTTTCCCGAATTGACAGCTCTCTGCAAGGCAGGTTTAATCTCTTCTGGTTTATCGACAGTTTCAGCATAACAACCGAATCCTTTAGCAATTGATGCATAATCTATATCTGGTATATCAACATTAAAATATCGTTTTCCTGAAAACATTGATTGTCCAGACTTAATCATACCCCAAGCGCTATCGTTAGCAATAACTACAATAAAGGGCAAATTGTATCGTATTGCAGTTTCAAGCTCTTGAACATTAAATAAAAAGCTTCCATCACCTTGTATGACTACAGTATGCCTATCTGGATACGCTAATTTAGCGCCCAGCGCAAAACCGATTCCAGCACCAAGGTGTCCCATACCAACTGAAGCTAACGTACTTCTTGGAGGGCGTGGTTTATATAAATCCATTTGTTCTCCTGCATAAAAAGAAGTATTCCCACTATCCATAATTATAATTGAATTTGATGGAAAAAATTCAAGCGTTTCCTTGATAAACCTCTCGGGAAGTATTGGAACTTTTTCTGAATTAAATTTTTTTAATCTTCTTTTCAATGCATCTTCTTTTTGTTCCTTTTGTTCAATATTCCACTGCGAAAAATGATTTTCCGGTATTTCTCCTTCTAATTTTTCAAATAATTGAGTTAATATAGTCTTACAGTTTCCCACAATACTAACATCTACGGGTCTATTTTTTCCAATTTCGGAAGGGTCTATATTTATCTGTATTAATTTTTGATCTTTAGGCCATAATGGTGGAAGTCCTAACCCCATTGTATAATCCCATTTACATCCAACTGAAATTACAACATCCGCATTATTTGCAGCATTCATAACAGCATCAGAAATTGCACCAGCACCTAAATGAGTTGGAGAATCACTTGAAATTCCCCCAATACCCGTACCAGATGTAGCCGCAGGAATTGCATACTTTTCTGATAATTTTTTTAATTCTTCTGACGCATTATAACTATTAACTTCTCCTCCACAAATTATTAAAGGCTTTTTTGCATTTTTTATAAGTTTTATGGCATCATTAATCGCAATAGAATCTCCAGCAACGCCTAATTGAGGTCGATATTTATCGGGGGATAATATATCATATTTTGCATCTGAAGGAACTTGCCCATAAAAAGCCTCTTCCCGAATATCCACATAAACAGGCCCCATAGTACCCGAAAATGCACTTCTAATTGCTCTAGGAATAATTTTAGGAATCTCTAAAGGATTTTGAATTCTAAATTGAGCTTTTGTAATGGGTTTCATTAAGGTTATTTGATCAACATCTCCCTGAAGTGTAGATTTACCGTCTAATTCTCGTTTTACTTGTGCACCAATTACTAGAAGAGGTATATTATCAGACCACGCGGCTCCGACACCAGGAACCATATCGGTTACACCCGGTCCCACGGTCCCAAAACATACACCCAACTCTCCAGTAACACGTGCATACGCATCTGCTGCATGAGCTGCTGCTTGTTCATGTCTTACAAGTATTGTTTGAATTCCTTTCTTCTTACCCCATCTAAATACTGCATCATACATAGGCAAAAGTTGCCCACCGGGTATTCCAAACAAATATTTCACATTTTCCTGAAGAAGACATTCAATTAATAAATCTCCGCCAGTTTTAGGAGCTTTACTATTTTCACTTTTTTCACTCATTTCTACTCTCAATTTGTTTTTTTTCTAAATTATAGTTTGATTATTTAAAAATTTAAAAGTATATATTTTATTTATATAGAAATTATTATTAGTGTTAAATTATGTCAATGAAAAAGAAAAAACCAACTGAAGATGAGTTAAAAAAACTTAATGTTGAAGCTTGGGGGACTTGGTCCAAGGAAGTTTCTGAATTTGATTGGTTCTATGATGATACTGAAACGTGTTATATTTTAGAAGGTGAGGTTGAAGTTACTGGAGCAGATGGATCGAAAATATCTTTTGAGAAGGGCGACTTGGTACAATTTAAAAAGGGCCTCAAGTGTATTTGGAATGTCAAGAAACCTGTAAGAAAGTACTATAATTTTGGAGATTTAGATATCGATTAATTAAACTTATTTTTTTTCTTCTTTTTGATGAGATTATGATATCAATTACTTTCTTATCCAAAATGTTCTTTTATGAAATTCCACATCACATTGTTTACTTTCTCTGAATCTTCAATTGTAAAGGCGTGTCCAAGACCATTAAACACTTCTAACCTTGAGTTTGGAATTCTTTCGTGCAAGAATTCTGATTCTATCGGCAGTGCTAATTTATCTTTAGACCCGACCATAATTAGGGTTGGTTGTTTGATTTTATGTAAAGAATCACGTGTGTCAAAACCTTTCCCTGCAGCTGCTTGATTAATATAATCTTGATAACGAGGTGGATCTTTTAAGTAAGCAATCATATTCATATCATTTTTAATAAGTTCAAACAATTTTTCATTATTTTCTAATTTTTTCCTAAAAGACCTTGAGAAGACATTAGGAAACACAATCTGAAATCTTTGTTCTAAGTTTACTTTTTTTAAAATTTCCGATAACATAAGTTGTTGTTCAGTAGCTGTGGGATTTATATAAGCACCAGATCCGCATAATATTAAAGTTTTAACCATATTAGGATATTTTAAAACAAAACTTTGAGAAATGTGTCCCCCCATACTAAAGCCACATAAATGAATCTTATCTTGAATGTTTAGATAATCTAATAAATATTTAATATCTTCCACAAACATGTCCATCGTGTAAGGGTAATCTGGTCTAGAACTTTTTCCAACTCCACGATTATCTAAAGCAATAACAGTCATTTTATCTTTAAAAAATGATATCTGGAAGTTCCAACTTGTTAATTTGCACCCAAATCCTTGAACTAATATGAGAGGCTCCCCTTTACCCTCCATTATGTAATTTATTTCAACATCTTTATATTTAAATAAAGGCATTTATAACCTCTCTATTTCTCAATTTTAAAATATATTCTTTCAAAGGTTATTTAATCTTTTTATTCAAATTCAGTTATTTCAATTAAGTTATATTTTTTTATTCCGAGCCCTAATTTTTCAGCAGCATTTAATTGTATTTTCCAAAAATCTTGATATTTTGCGTTTATATTCAAATCTGTTTTATTATTTTCATAGTCAAACCTTGGAATGTAGGAAAATAATTCATGCATACCATCTCTCTCTGGAATATCTAATCCATCTAAACATGAATTAGGTAATGCAGGTGATTTATGAACGAGATCAACACAAGCCATATCTACTGCCACTGGATCTTTACTCGCTAATATCCCGATATCCTGAACAAATGGGGTGTCAGAACCACCCGAACAATCACACTGGTGAGTAATATCCACAGCGTAATTCAAATAAAAGATTTTATCTTGACCAAAAAATCCAACCACGCCAAGAGCGTTATCAATCATATGTTCGATAAATTGTTCTCGAGCTATTTTTTCTTTTTGGAAAACTTCCTCATTACATGCAGAGACACACATATAACAATTTTTGCATGTATCTTTGTTATATGTGATTTTATTATTTATATCTTTTCTTAAGGAATGAGTAGGGCAGATATCAATACAATCAGTGCATTCACTTACACATTTTTCAAAATTTCTTGTTAAATTTTTGCCACCATGAGCTTGAACTTTTCCACCTTTCGATACACACCCAATACCTATATTTTTTAACGCTCCGCCAAAACCTGTGACTGGATGTCCTTTAAAATGGGCAGCAGAGATAAGTAAATCAAATTCTCTTAATCTTCCGGCGACTAATACTTCATTAAACCATTTGCCATTAATTTTTTGGATTTCATAATCTATTCCTATTGGTCCATCTAGCATTAATATGGGATTTCCCATTGTTTCTTTTGTAAAGCCGTGTTTTAATGCAACCTCTAAATATTCCTCCTCACTAGCTCTCCCTCCATATTCTCCTCCACTGCCTGGCAATCCCCAACCACAGCTTTCTGCAACTGATGGAATAGCTCCAAATTCTTTTACATAATCACAAAGAAAACGAATATAAGCGGGTCTTAAATATCGTGTATTTTCTAATGCTCCAAAATGTGTTTTAATACAAACCTTGTCATTTTTTTTAACTTTTTTATTAAACCCAAGATATTCAAGACTTAAAGGTCCTTTAACTTTTGATAAGGAATCTTTAGATTTTAGAGCAGTTGCACTAAAAAAATAGACATCGGCTTTAACCATTTTTTAAACCAGCAAATTAAAATTTATTATTTACAATTAAATAATATTTTAATCAATTGATTTTATAATTTTCTACTATTATTTGTTAGTTATCTTGAATAAAAATAGTAAAATTTTTTTGGAATAGCATATTTTATTTATAAAAAAGAATCAATAATTAACCAGAAAAAATAGGTTTATTAGGAAATTAGCTAGGAAGTTGCAATTATGGCAAGGTGCCCCGAATGCGCAGGTATGATGGAATGGAACTCAAATTTAAAAATGGTAGTGTGTTTAAGTTGCGGATTAACTGTTTCGAGAACTGAGCTTGATCTATTGTGGAAAGAAATTAGAGAAACTAATTTTGAAGAAACAGACGATTATGAAAAGAAAAAAGTTCGAAAAAAGGATTGGCTTGATTGGTATCAATCATCAGGAAAGAATAAATGAATGATACTCACAATTAAATATACTATGGTTATGTCTTAATCTCCTTCAGAAAAAGTATTAAAATAATTAAAGTCTAATTTTAGTTAAAATTTGTACTGACTATTAAATCTGCTAATAATCTAACATTATTTAATAAAATTGCAACTTTATCATGTGAATTCACATCTAAGTCTCTTGATTTCATTATGATTACAGAAATTATGTATTTAAATATATAAATCTCAATTTCTTTTCCATCATCATTTTTACCTTTAAAGTTAGCAGAATCTGAAGTAAAAATTTTTTCTCGGATATTATTACAAGAATTTAGAAAATCTCGTAAATCTTGCCTTAAAATAAACCCACTACCTACATTTTGAACATTATGAATTAATATATTTCCTAATATATCCGTAATAATTATGCTTGTTTTAATTTCTTGAAGATCTTTTTCCATTTTTTGGATATTTATCTTTAAATTCGCATGGGAAGAGAGTAAAATGTCTCGAAATATTTTTCTCAAATCATTTTGTTCAAAAATGCTTGTAAATATGAAATTAAAATCAAATTCTACGAAAAGATCTAAAAAGATATTTCTTGCTTGTCTAATATTTGCATCTATTAACTCTTTCTGATAATTTTTTGTATCACATTTGTGAAAGAGTAAAAAAATCTTTGGTTTTTTATTACTTTGATTAAAAATATCTAAAATTTCTTTAAAATATTTTTTAGCATTTTCAAAATTCTTAGGGTCGTGTAAATCAACAACTGGAATAAGAATATCTGTTCCAGCAAAGAGTTCAGGTTTTTCTAAATACTCCTTTCTATGATCTTCTTGACCACCAAAATCGAAAATTCCAATTTGAAATCCTAAAAAAGGATAATGCCTAACCTCATAAAATATTGTAGGATTTAAGGATTGAGTATCTTCAGCTTTTTTTTGACCGAATGCAACCGAGCAGATACTTGTTTTACCACAGTTATTAAGTCCGACTAAGCTTACTTTCATTTTTTAAAAACTAATGGAAATTAATCGATTTTATTGTTTTATTTTTAAATTCTAATGTTTTCTATTTTTTTAAATTTATTTAAATAATTTAAAAGCTCAAAACAATATCAAAGATTATATAATTTCTTATTTTTTTAGATGTTTTAATTTTAAATAATAGAAAAATTATTTATCAAATAGCAAATTTTAATTTATTAAGGATAAACGGATATAAGTTTTAGACATTTTTGGCCCCTAAAAATATGGATAAGGAAAATTTTCGAAAAGAATTAAGTAAAAGATCAGTATTTCGAGATTCTAGTTCTCTTAATTTAAGTTATGTACCGAAAAAATTATACTGCCGAGATGATATAATCAAAGAGCTTATTCACAATTTTAGGGGTATAATTGAAGGAAAGGGAAAATTTTCTAGTAATTGTTTATTAATTGGTAAAGGCGGTGTTGGGAAAACCGTTTCTGCAAAGTTTTTTGGGAGAAATTTTCGAGAAACAGCACTTGAAAAGGGTATTAACTTATTCATTGAGCATTTTGATTGCGTTAATTTTAGAACAAAAAGTAAAATTATTCGAACTTTATTGGGAAAGTATTGTCTAGGCTCAGGAAGAGGTTTTTCTGATGATGAGGCAATGAAACAAATAATTACTAAAGTTAAAAATGATAATGGCTATATTCTATTAATCTTAGATGAGATTCATTTAATTCCAAAAGATGATATATGGGCTTTACTAGATACTGCCGAAACTTTCGGGCATCATAATGTAAGAATGTCATTATTGTTAATTTCGCGAAAACATGATTGGATTCGAATAGAATCAGAAAGATTATTATCCCGGATTAATAAAAAAATTAAATTAAAACCATATAATCTCGATGATGCAAAAGATATTTTAAATTATCGAGTAGATTTGGCTTTTAAAGACGGCGTTATGAATGAAGATAATCTCGAGTTAATTGCGAAAATTGTGGAAGATACAAAAAATATGAGGCATGGTATTGAAATATTAAGATTGAGTGGGCAATACATGGATAAAGAGGGATTAGATGAGTCCTCTGCTGAAATTATTCGAAATGCTGCTGCAGAAGTTGCATATCCTGAATTTAGAGCTGATATTATTGATCGATTAAAAGATCAAGAACTTTTATCCCTGTATGCCGTTGTAAGAGCTTTATTAAATAGTCGAAAATCATTTACAACAATTGATGATGCATACGAGGATTACAAAATCATTTGTGAAACTTATGAAATTGTTCCTCATGTTAAAATGTCTTTTAGAAAATATATTCGGCAACTTAATACTTTAAAAATTTTACTGGCAGATTCGATAAGGATTGATGAAGAATCTCGCGGTAGACATTTGAAAATAACTTTACTTGACGTTCCTGCAGAAAAATTGAAAGAATATTTGGTAGAAATTTTAGAAAAAAAATTAATTGTTGATTCTTAAGTCTTTTTTTAAACTTAGAGGATGCATTCCATCGTAAGACTTTTTTAAATTTGTGATATCATTCTTTGCATAAATTCTGGTTGTATTTGAACTTGAGTGTCCTAATATATCTTGTAATTCACTAATGTCCATCCCTGCTCTTCTTAAATGGGTGGCTCCAGTATGGCGAAAAATATGTGGAGTAATTTGTTTTGATTGAGAAAAGCCACATTTTTCTTTAATAACCTTTATATCTTCCTGAATGACACGAGGAGAAAGTTTTAAATTTCGAGTATTAATAAGCAAGTAGTCATCTTCAGAATAAGAAAATCGATTTTCTAAATGATTCTTAATAACCATTAGGGAATTCTTATCAACAGGAACAATTCTTTCTTTATTACCCTTTCCCCTAAGATGAATAAAACCTTCTTGAAAATTTACATCTTTTATTTTAATATTTGAAATTTCACTCACTCGAGCCATTGTCGCGTATAATAATCTTACTAGAAGATAAAATCTTTGGCTTTTTTTTGAATTAAATATGTTTTTATCTTTTATCATTTCAAGAATTTTTCCGATTTCGTCAAGCTCTAAGTATTTGGGAAGGCTCTCCTCCATTCTTATCTTAGGGCTCGAAATCTTATCCATCGGATTTTTTGATATATTCTCATTTTTAACTAAAAATTTTAAAAATGAACGCAACGTAGCGATTTTTCTTGCAATACCCTTTTTTGAATAATTTTTATCTTTTAAGAATTTTAAAAAAATTCTAATTTTTGTCGTCGTTAAAAGTTCTATGTTAGAATCTCCAATAATCTCTATAAGCTTTTTTAAATCGTATTCATACGCTTTAACCGTTGATTTAGAATTTCCTTCTTCTACTTCTTTAGAAATTAAAAAATCAGGAATTAAATTCGAAATTGAAAAGCTTTTCACGGAGATTATTTTCAACTATTAGAATAAATAATAGAATAGTATGAAGATGTTATCTGATACCTGCAAAACTTCATTTTACTTTTTTTGTTAAGTTATAAGCTACTTTTTTATTTCTTCAAAATATTTTGTAGCGGTTTTTAATTCCTTTTCCATTTCTTCATCAGTTAAAGCTGATGCTTGAATTTTTTCACGCTCGATATAATCCATCATATCGTAAATTGATACTTTTGCTAAAACAGCAGCTTCCGCTAAACTTACTAATCCCTTCCGGTATTTTTCACTTGCTTCTTTCAACCTATATTCAGTAATTTGGGCAAGCAGGAATTTCCGAATTAAGGCTGAACGATCAATTCGTTCTTTTTCGCAAATTTGGTTCAATTCTTCAATTTCTTTTTCATCTAATTGGGTTGATACCACATTAGTCAATTTTTTTTACCTCTTTTCTTTGTTGAAGTTTTTTTTAATTACAACAGTTTATTTTATCTCAAATTATTTCTTTTTTTTTTCAAAATAAACTTGATTAATATCTATACTATTCCAACTAAAATACCTAATAATAATTCTGAGAAAAGTTTTAAATAAAGTAGATATATTTGTTCAATTGTTAATGATTGTAAAAGTGCTTACAGAACAGCAGATTAATAAAATACATCAAACATCTCTTGTAATACTTGAAAAGATTGGTATAATTATCCCACATGATGAGATTTTATCGAGATTTGCCAAAAGTGGAATAAATGTGGATATGAAGGAGAAACGGGTGAAAATTCCGGCAGATTTAGTAATGGAACTTCTTTCAAAAGCGGGAAAAAGTTTCACTCTTTATGGACGAGATTTTTCCAAAAAAGCTGAGTTCGGTGTTGAAAAACGAAATTACAACACTTCAGGGGGTCAAGCGCTCTGGATTGAAAATATTGGTGATGAACGGAGATATTCATCCCTTGATGATGTTGCAACTGCTGTTAAATTTGCCGATGCCTTGGAAGAAATTACTATTCCGGGAGCCATGGCAGACCCACATGAACTTCCCGTGAAATGGAGGTGTGTAGCGGTTGCGTTTGAAATCATCAAGAATACTACTAAGCCAATTATATTTTGGTTCCATGATAGAGCTTCAGCGAAGTATTTAGTAGATATTATTATCGCCCTTAGAGGAGATAAGAAAAAAGCCCAGAATTTTCCAATATTTCATCCCTTACTTGAACCGGTAAGTCCTCTGTCCTTTCCATTTAACGGAATTGATCTACTATTTGAAACTGCTCGACTTAATATGCCGGTTTCAATTGGACCCATGGCTCAAATGGGATTATCTGCGCCTGCTACAATTGCAGAAACATTAGCTCAGGAAAACGCTGAAATTTTAGCTGGAATATGTATTACTCAACTTATACGTGAAGGAATACCAGTATGTTACGGTGGGATATGCCATGCTTTTGATATGAAAACCACGCAAATAATTTTCAGTGGTCCTGAACAAGCTATATTCAGTGTTGCAATGGCTCAGATGGGAAAGTATTATAATTTACCTGTCTATATTAATGTAGGGCTAACTGATTCTAAACGACCAGATGCCCAAGCTGGCCTTGAGTGTGGTTTAACTCTGGCATTAGGAACTGCAGCTGGAGCTGATATTTTTGGCCATATGGGGATCTGTGGTGTGGATCAAGCAAGTTCTTTAGATTTTCTTGTTATGCAATCTGAAATTATATCATATGTAGAAAGTATTAATAGAGAAGAAATATTTGAGGAAGAGACATTTGCTATTGATATTATTGAAAAAGTTGGCCCCAAAGGTTCTTTTCTTGATAAACAACATACAGTTGAACATTTCAGAAATGAATTATGGTTCCCGACTCTCTTAGACAGGGAATATTACGATACGTGGAATAATAAAGGCGCTTCTAGTATGGAAAAACGCTGCCGTAAACGCAAAGAGGAGATCTTGGCAACCTATAAACCCGAGCTACTTGCAGATGATGTGACTAAAGAACTGGAAGAGATAGTTAAGAAAGCACAACGAAATCTTACATCATCGGCTTGAAATAATCAAAAATTTTTTCAATTTATCTAAATAATCATTATTTTTGTAAGTTTTAAATAACAAATAATAGAAAATCTATAATAAATTAGTTTATTTGTTTTAATATATTTGGATAATTTTTTAGAATAGGAGAGAGAATAATATGTCTCAAGAAAACTTATATGGAGAAATTTCTGATGCAATCGTTAATTTAAATGAAGATAAAGCCATAGAATTAGCCAATAAAGCAATCGGTAAAAATTTGAATATACTTAATGTTATTGAAAAAGGATTTGGAGCAGGAATTCGGCGTGTAGGAGAATTATGGGACGCGGGTGAATTTTTCCTTCCAGAGTTGATGAGAGGGGCAAAAATCATGCAAGATTGCTTGGATCTTCTCATACCTCATCTACAGGGCGGCATAGAAAGAAAAACATTAGGAAAAGTGGTAATAGCAACTATTGAAGGTGATATACACTCAATCGGGAAAACAATTGTTGCAACAATGTTAAGAGCGTATGGTTTTGAGGTTTATGATTTGGGAGCCGATGTTCCCGCTGAAAAGATTATTGATGAAGCAATTGAAAAAAATGTTGATATTATCGGAGTATCAGCACTTCTAACAACT
>JABUBO010000234.1_pt1 | contig 17117 bp, 16 predicted proteins | sample 7240361 | NCBI WGS metagenome assembly JABUBO01 (sample SAMN07256346, study PRJNA390944) | subsurface metagenome | isolation source: Methane hydrate marine sediment | place: Pacific Ocean: Eastern North Pacific, ODP site
ATTTCGGCTTACAGAATGTCCATTTTGCGTTGGAAATTTAGCAGATAGTGTAAAAAAAGAAAAAACAAATATGAAAGTATTAGATATCATTGATTACATTGCTACAAAAATATAAAACATTTAAATAAAATTTTGTTTTTTAAAAATTTTTTAAGATTTTTCCAAGGAATGAAATATGTCTGAAGTATATCAAAAATTAAAAAAAATTGTTTCGGAAAAATTCGTTTCTGATGATATTTACCTTAGACATGCTTATAGCCGAAATGTTGATCCAGTTCTACAAGGAGTTCCCGAGTATGTTGTCCGACCTAAATGACCCAAGGAAATCTCTGAAATTTTAAAAGTCGCAAATAAGGAGAATATACCTGTTATTCCACGAGGGGCTGGATGCTGTGAGTTTGGTGGAAGTAAACCTATTGAAGATGGTGGAATTGTCTTAGATATGAAAAGAATGGATAATATAATTAAATTAGATGAAGAGAACCTTGTTGTTACTGTAGAAGCAGGTATCTCTTGGTCAAAATTAAATGAATATTTATCTCAATTTGGGCTTTACACAGGATGCATGGGCCCTGGAAGTGGTTTGACCGCTTCTGTCGGAGGAGGTATTTCACATCATAGTGTTGGTGGTGGTGGCTGTGCCAAGTATGGAGCCTGTACAAATCAACTCGTCTCATTGGAGGTTGTTCTTCCAACTGGAGAAATAATTGAAACCGGTTCTCAAGCTAATAAATATTCGAAGTTTCCATTCAATCGATTTGGTAATGGACCTGACCTGGCAAGTTTATTTTGTGGAGATAATGGAATCTTTGGGGTTAAGACGAAAGTTTCATTGCAAGTATTTCCTAGGCCAGATTTTGCCAATTATAAGACCTTTTTACTACCCCGAAAATCAGTTGAAGCATCCGCTAATATTTTCACAGAAATAAGAAAAAAGGGAGTTGATGTTTATGATGCAATATATATTATGGATTTTCTGGTATCAGTAGGTTGCCAATATGGTTTATTTCCCTTGTGGGAGAACTTAAAAAGAAAGCGTGGAATCTTTTTTTATGTTATAGAGGCAAATTCAGAAGTAGAATTGGAGGAAAAAACAAAACAATTGGACAATATTCTTTTGAGTAATAAAGCCGAAGAGTTGGGTCCAGAGATTGCGGATGGTAATTTCGCAAAATGGCATTATACTGAACAGGGGCATTGGCTCTTTGCCCATAATTTATGGGGGGTAGTTCCCGGATTTGAGCCATTAGATGCAGAGTGCCATACTCCAATTAATTCTTATCCAGCGATATTGAAAGATTTAGATCAATGGGATCAGGAGCATTCTGAAGAAATGAATACAATTTTAAAGATTGCAGGATTCCGTCCTATTACTGGCAGTGGGCCAATAATCTTAGTTGATGGCAATAATGTTGAATTTACTTGCGGATTTACGAGTTTTGCAAGTTATATTGATGGAAAGAATTATGAGATTATTAGAGAAACTAACATTAAATTATGGAAATCTATTTTAGAAAGAGTTACGAAATGGGGAGTTCAGTGGTACATGATGGGTGAAATGATGAGCAGATTGATGGTTGAGATAGGAGCATATCCAAAAGAATATTATAACTTTTTAAAAGCGACAAAGAAGACTCTTGATCCTAATTGCATTTTATCGAAAGGTAAATTTAATTTTTGGGGAGATTAATCCTCTTAAAAAATAGCAACATTTTCTCACCAATTTTTAATTTTTTTCTAATTTTTCCTCTAATTATGTATTGTTAGATATAAGAAAATGTTAAAAATGGTTTTATAAAAAACCTTCTGGCTTCTTTCAATATTTTTCCCTATAATGAACATCTCATTAATTCATTTTTATAAGATTTCACAGACGATTTAGAATAATCAAATAAAGGAAAAAAAATTTAAGGTCTCAAAAATGTAATAAAAAATTCAATCCTTAGGAGGAATTAATACACAATTTGTCTTTTTCATGCCTCTACGGATAAAATCTTGATATCGAACTTTATAGGGGTTAATGAATTCTTCACCAAATAGTACGATTCCTTCTCCTATTGAATCTATTGCTGTAAGATGATAATCATTAAACAATAATTCAAATTCTTCTGGAGTATAACAAAATATATCAGTAGAGACATCAGGAGTAATTTCAATTATCCAATCACTCCTTTTAAAAAAAGATTCTTTAAAATCGGCAATTATTACTATATCATAATCACTGTAATAATATGCATTTCCACGTGCTCTTGATCCGAACAGGATAACTGCCTTTAAATCCAATTTTATCTCAATTTTTTGAATCATTTCCTTAAATAATTCATCATATTCCATTTGAATTACCATCTTAAAATAAATCCTCCATCTCTTTTTTTACAAAATCTATAATTTTTTGCGTTTCATCTTTAATTTCTATGGCCTTAATTTTATCATATACATCTTTTGGAGCAATATTGGGAGAACGATCGGGATACCTAGATATAAGATAGTGTTTTTAAAGTTTTTTTCCTAATATCTTTAAGTTATTGCTTACTTGATGACTTTCTTCTTCATATTTTTTCAATAAATTAAAAATCGAATGACCCCAAGGTTTAAAACCTATATAATATAAGAGAGATTTTACTGCTTTTTCAGCAGCTTGACAAAAATGAAATACAGCACCATTAAATTTTTGTGAGTTTAATAAAATATCAGCTATTTCAAAATCATTTTTTGCCTCTGAAAACCAAATCTCGGAATTTTTTTCATTCATTTCTTTATATAATCAATATTGTTGTATCTATAAAAATTTCGGTTCTTTCTTGTTTTTGAGGAACTAATATAAATTTATAACAACAGAATTTCTAATCTTAATTATGAGGAATTGTTAATCTAATATTTGTAAGTAAGTTCTTATTAGGGACAGATGATTATAAGACAATTAAGGTTTGTAAAATTTTTAAAATGAATTATTTTACTGCACTCTCATTCATTTATTTATGTTTTTCAAATAATTTATTTTCAAAAGAGAATGCATAAGAAATGGTAGTATTTATTTATCAATAAAGGGTTATACTATGGGTAAATACTCAATAGGAAAGGTTGCAAATTTAGCAAATATTCCTTTGTCAGAATTTATGGATATGATTGCAGATTTAGGAATTAAATCAAAAATAGATAAAGAAGAAATAATTGTGGATATAAAAATTTAAAAAAGTATATAATTTAAAATTTAAATATTATAAATGAAAAGAAATCATGATTCCAAAAAAGATGGAAGTTTATCTACAGGCTCATCTTCCAGAGGCAGCTATTAAAAATCGACTTAAAAAAGAAAATGGGAAATGTTATTTGGAGTTTAGCCATACAGATGAACATCTATTGTCCAGCATAGGAATTGTTTGCGATAAAATTGGTCCGGATCTTGTTGCATGTATATGGGATGAGAAATCAGAATTGGAAATTGGTGGGTTTTTAGTAGTTGATAACCTTTCAATGGGGCGTCCATCAATGGGTGGTATTAGAATGTTGCCGGATGTCACTCCCTCTGATATTCATAATTTAGCACGAGGTATGACTTTAAAAAATGGAGCTGCTAATCTTCCCTATGGTGGTGGAAAAGCAGGGATTGTAGCTGAACGCAATCTCTCATCAGAGGAGCACAATGAAGTCATGCGTGGTTTTGCCCGCCTAATTCGCCGTTATAGAGATGTCTATATACCGGGACCCGATGTTGGTACTAATGATGCTGATATGAAGACTATTGCTATAGAAAATGGATTGGATAGTGCTGTATCTAAACCTGCGGATATGGGTGGCAACCGAATTGATGAACTTGGAGCTGCTGCTGGAGGTGTAATAATTGCTCTGCAGACATTACTGGAAATAATGCCTAGGTTGAGAGTGCTTCCACAATTTGTAAATTTAGAAATTCCAGAATCTAGGGATCTTGAAATATTAATACAAGGTTTTGGTGCTGTTGGCGCACATGCAGCACGTATTTTGAAAGAACGGATTCCTAAGGCTAAAATAATAGGTATAAGTGATTTGGAGGGTTATTTATACAATAAATCTGGTCTTCCAATTGAGGATCTTTTCAAATTTTGGAAAGAACAAGGGTTAGTTACTAATGCTTATTTTAAAGAAAATATAATGTTGGAGGGATATAAGCATCCTACTAAATTTTCTACAAATCCAAATAATCTACTTCTCGAAAATGCTTTTTGTTTAGTGCCTGCCGCTCCTATATTTAATTATCTGGGTGTTCATCCATCTGAAAATGCATCAACAACAGTTGATCATGTGGGAAATTGGACAGTAATTATTGAAGGCGCAAATACTTACTCCCCAGATCCAAATAGAAAAGCTACTCGGACCCGCATGGAACAAATTGTGTATCGTGAAAAGGGTGTAATGATAGCAAATGATTATTTGGTAAATTCAGGTGGTGTAATTTTTGCTGCACAGGAACATATTATTAAAACACCAGATCAACTACAAATCCCAGAAAAAATGTTAGGTGATCGTGAAGCAGTGGAAAAATGGCTAATAAATCACACTAAAGAATTTGTTGAACTTTCAAAACAACGTTTGAAAGCAGGAGAGGAATATAGAGAAAATGTTATTCACCATAACATGATAGAATTGGTTGATTTATTAGTATCACACCCAGATATGCTCCCTTGTGTAGCTGCTGAGCGTATCAGTCTTCAGCGTCTCACCGCAAAAGAAAGTGAACGCACAGCAAAAGACATCATGATTCCTATTCCCACCATTGATGTTAATAGCAGTATACAAGAGGCTTCTAAATTGATCGTTGAAAAAAATAGCAGTATTATTGCTGTACTTTCTGAAGATAAGCTCATAGGAGTGGTAACAGTATGGGATATTACTAAATCTAATGCTGATGAAGTTGGTGATGTTAATCTTGATAAAATAATGACAAAGGATGTTATTACAGCATCTCCAGATTTTACTATTCTGGATATTGTACGAGAGTTTGAACAATATCAAATTTCAGCTATACCAGTTGTAAAAGAAGGAAAGGTTTTAGGTAAAGTTAGTTCAGACCTGATTGCTCAACGATATCTTCAACATTTATTGCAGGATCATTAAAATTATTTAATTTTGCTTAACTAAGCAATTACTAAAAATATTAATAATATTTATTTTTTATTCACAATATAATAAATCGGGTTATGAATAAATTAGAACAATATTTACAACCAACTGAATTTTTAAATTTTAATAAGCGCAATGTTAGAGAGAAAGCCCTTGAAATCACAAAAGGTTTAAAAACTGATAAAGAGAAAGCGATTGCTCTTTTTTATTGGGTTAGAGATAAAATAAAATATAACATGATGGCATTTTACATGCGTAAAAATAATTTCAAGGCAAGTATAACTATACGAAGACTTAATGGTTTTTGTGTAAGTAAGGCAATTTTATTATCTACATTAGCGAGAGCTGTTGGGATACCTGCCAAACTTCATATAGTTGACATTATAAATCATCTAGTTCCTAAAAGAATTGTGGAATTAATGGGGACAAATGTATTTTATTTTCATGGATATTCTGAACTATATCTTAATGGTAAATGGGTTAAGGCTACTCCCGTTTTTGATAATAATACTGCCCTTAAAGCTGGATTTTTACCAATGGTTGAATTTGATGGTGAAAATGACGGACTTTTGGCTCCTTATGATGTTAATGGAAATATTTTCGTAGAATATGTTGGAGATAGGGGCGTCTATATTGATTTTCCTTATGATGAAATTGAAATCGAATTTAATAAAAATTACGGCAACATTATCAATATGATTGAAAAAGGATTTCCCCGCTTAAAACCCTTTAAGAAAGGCACACCTGAATCAAACTTAACAATTTAAAACATAAATGGCTAATTTTAATTATTTTAAAGCCAATTCTTTACTTATTTTTTTAATTAATATTATTCCAACTGGAATTATCCAAAGAAATATCGAAAACATAATCATCCACTCCCAAAATGGTTTTGATGGAGGAAAATTTAATAAAAATATTATTGCTACAATGGGGGGTACAAAAATCATAAATATCCCAATTGGTCTTGGAATCCTTGTAGGATAAAATGTAATTAATAATCCAAAAAAAATTCCGGCAATAACAAACCCACTAAATACAATAATCGAAAATATCATATGTAAACCCAATGATGTTGTACGATCTTCGGAAAATAATCCAATCCCAAAAAATCCCACTACTCCAATAAGCATAGATAGAAAACCGAGACTACTTAATCGAAATCTCATCCGAGAATATTCTTGTAAATCTTTTGCATTCTTCGGGAGTGGTGCAAATTGTTTTTCCATATAAAATATAATGGGAATTAATAAAAAAGCTGAAATCATCGCTCCGTAGTCCAAAAAATACGGTAATGGAGTGTGATTAAATGATCCAAGATCACTTATATAATTATCAATAATATTATAGCCATCAGGGTCAAATTGAGCAACAATTACACCCATAATCAATGCAGAAATAAAAATTACTATTACCCCAATTGTCGAAATCCTTACAATTTTAGGAATCGTTAAAGAAACTTCAATTTTTTCTTCTTTTTTTTGCAACCAATCGAAAAAATTACTAATTTTCTTTTTAAACTTGTCATTTTTACTCAATTATTTCACATCTCGAACATTTTAACTTTTATTTTTATTTAATTAACTTTTTTTGAAGCATTTTCTCTTTTTTAAACTGTCTAAGGGTGTATATACAGAGTGGATTCACCCATGCAAGAATAGAAAAAAGCAACATCCATTCCATAAATGGATCCGATATGGGTGTATATGCTGGCAATATCTGATACAATATCATCGTTAAAGGGGGTACAATAATCATATAAATACCAAACTCTCTGGGAATGCTCGTTTTATAAAATACAATACACAAACCGAAGAAAAATCCAGCGAATACAAAACCTCCAAAAGATAAAATACTTGCAATCCCATGGAGCCCCCAATAATTTCTGTCTGCTGAAAACAACCCAACAAATATATATCCAACATTTCCAATAAGTCCAAATAAGAAACCATAACTAGCAAACCTAAATCTCCATCGTGAATATTGATGGAGTTCTTCTAGTTTAGAAGGAACCGACGCTACACTTTTTTCTATAAAAAAAGTTAAAGGTATTGTCAATGTTCCAGCTAAACAAGCAGCTAAATCATAGAAAATAGGCATTGGAGTAAAAGTGCTCCCACCAAGGTCACTTATCCAATTATCCCATATATTATATCCATCAATTGCTGTAAAATTAGAATTAAACTGGGCAATAATTACACCTAAAATTAACAAAACATGATAACCAATTAATGTGATAATCATTGATATTTTTACATTCCGGTGATCCGTGAGAAAATCCTCTGCCTTATCATATTTGGTTTTTATCCAAGATAATAAAATATCTAACTTCTCATTTAATTTTTCTAATAATTCCACTTTTATTCACTATTATTGATTTATTTTTTAAGGCTAATAAAATAAATATTAAACTGATAACAATATAAGATTTCTTACAAGTTTAACGTTAGATTTTAACAACGATGTCAAATCTAAAATGTGAAAAATAGCATTTTTGAGAGTTTCTACTCCAATAGAAAAAACATCTTTAAAAATTTTAATGCTTAATTAATCTGTAAGCATTTTGAAAAATCAATTTAAAAAATTTATGAGGAAATGATAAATGAAATCTATAAAAAATATTAAATCTATTTCGCTAATAATAATTATAACGATAAATATTTTTCTTTATGTCCAATTCATTAAAATTGACAATTCTTTAGTTGATTCTCAATCTGAAATTGAAGATCACAGTATTATAAAAATTGATGCAGATGTCAATCAGATTAATAGTGCTAACTCATCACCAGCAAATGAGACCGTATCAGGTATTATAGACCAAAGAGATGGGAAGATCTTTAGTAATGTTTTACTTAATTGCCCAAATTGTATTATCAATCGATATGATTCAAGATTAAATCAACAACCAAATATTAATCTTCAAGATTGGAATCTAACGCATGCATTAATGTATTTTGAAAATATTAAAGCGATAAATTATACGAGAGATATAGAAACTGATACAAATGAATATGTCGAATCTCATAATGATCCTATTGGTCCGAATAAACCAAAATACATTTATCAGAAATTTTCAGTCGAATTAAGTCAATATATTAACAATGTTAGTCTCTTTATACAAGATATTTGCGATCTTGAAAACTATAATGATGAGAATTCTTGGGAAATTGTAATTTTAAATTGTTCAAATGATATATACGGAACACCAAACGCAACCTTAAGTGTTTTACAAAATCCTCATCCAACAAATATTGCAGCTCATTGGGAAATTTTTGATTTTTTGGGTTCAGAAGAGGGGCCAGTTTTTTTAAATATATCAAGAACAAATTGGACCGAAAATGAACAAGAAGATAAAAAGTATTGGTTTTGTATCAGAATTAAGATACCTCCAAATGATGAAGCGACTGGAGGTGGGCCAAAATTTTTATATATGAATCCTGATGGTGTAGATTTTACTTATATTTGAGAAGGAGACACTTTCAAGAAATATGATGAAGTTTACACTGATATAATCACAAATGTAAATAATGTTTCAAATTATTGGTCCCCACCAGAAAATGGTACACAATTAGGTGGTGATCTTGAATCATTTGAAGAAATGGATGAAGAAAGGTATTTTGCCGAACCCATTTCCAATAATCTAACTATTGTTGTAAATTTTACAGTCTCAAATTTAACCCTTTATCCTTATACTTATGATCAATTTAAAAATAATGACTCTAGATGGAATAACTGGACTCACATTGATATTTTATATCATATAGATTTTCATATTGCAACGAATTATAGCGGAAACGTAATTACCGCAAGTTTGCTTTTACGAGATTATTCCCAGGCCGAGGAAGTATGGATTAATTTAAGTGAATATATAGATATAAACCAAACAGAAGAATCAGAGCAATATTTAAGATTTGAGAGTTGGGAAGATAAAGATAGTATATTAGAGTGTATGTATTCAACTGATGATGTAAATAATTTTACTTTTGCATTTTATTATAATAGTACTGAACCTGATTCTTTTAATGTAACGATTAATAAATTTTCTATTGATTTCGTTGAGATAATAAAAGAATATAATTTAATTCTTCCACATGACCCAATTATTAAAGAACTAAATTATCCAAATAAAGATAATCTAATTAACTATACTGATATTAATTATGGACCACAAAATTTGGAAGATCTTAGATTAAACGACGACAAATTTTATCTAGCTCAAGCAGATACGAATAATCTTTCAATTGAATTTGAATTCAATATTTTATCTCAAATTAATAGTTCTTATTGGGATATGAATTTTTGGGATTATTTTTTAATTTATCCAAATCCTGTAATACCTCTAATTGAGTTGCGTATTAGTCAAAATGTGAGTATTACAAGCTCTGATAATTTATCTCTTGCAATTTTAGAGGATTATAAGGGAGACAAAACTCTTGATTTTTTAACATCTGAAGAAAATGAATTAGATTGGTTTAAAATTACTCAAGATAATAAAACTTTTGCAAATATGACTGAAAAACGTGTTACGATACCATTTTATTTCTATTTTACATGGGTAGCTCTACAATTTATAAATTCAAGCGCAAACAATGCTTTAAGGCTACGTTTAAGGTATGTGGCTAATGAGTCTCAATCATTAAAAGGATTCAATGTTTCTATTGATGAATTTTCTCTGTTAATTTATGTTCAGAATGTAATTTCAAGTGATATTACTTGTAAACTCGGCTTAGGGTTAGATAATAACAATTTATTCCCCACTGATATCAAGATGAAAAATAATGGAATTGATGTAAATAATAATGGTAATGGTACAGGAATCTGGGAAAGTGCACTATTTGCGGTTCCATCTCAAGGATATTACTATTTCAATGTCACCTCACTATGGAATTCGATAACATTTGACGTTGTTGGTATTTATCAAATTGAAAAATATTATGGGTTTCAATGGGAATATTACTTAACAAGCGACAGTGATAAGATTTTATGGTATATAACTTCTGATATTGCTAATTTTCATGGAAATACCATAACAGGGACCAAAGGGTTAAAGGTAACAGTATCTGATGATTGGTCTCTAATGCAAATATATAACGGCACTACTTCTGATGGCTATTGGACTTGGAACACACAAACAATAGGAATATTGAAATCGATAGAAGTATATAATATCTCAGTTGGAACTTGGAAAATTCAAATGAATTCTTCTGTCACGCCAATGACCGTTGTGTATAACATATCAAATAGTATAAAAATTGATAAGTATATTCAAACAGACATATCTATTCCTACTGACTATGGGGGCGATTTAAAATTTGAAATTTTCGATGCTCAACCTAAATCAATATGGGAAGATAATATTGTTCTAAATCTCAGTTCCTTAGAAAACTCACATATATTCATTTGGGATATTTTTGATACAACCAAATCAGATGGAACTTATTATCTAAAATCATCTTGGATTAAATATAATCAAACACATGCAAACCTATCTTTAGAAACTAAGCAGATAATTGTTTCCAAATATAACTCCAAGTTAGAGCTGTTAAACATTGAAAAGAATTTTAAAAATGATTCGATTTTCGGTTCCGAAATTAAAATTCAAGGTAAGTTGTTAAATAATGAAACGGATGTCCCAATAGCAGGAGAGACAATCTATGTTGAAATCTATTCAGAAAATGAAATTATTGATGTTAAAAGTGATACAACTGATGCAGAAGGTATTATTCAATTAGTTTATGATCTTCCTGAGGAAACTGAAGGATATAATTCGATTACCATAAAATTGGTTTATAATCAGACTGATAGTTATTATGATACAGTTGAGAGCGGAGAGTTGATCACAATTAATTTAATCTCTCAAGGACAAGCTTTCTTTAATACATTTCTTATGTATCTACCTTACATCGCAATCATAGGAGCCGTTATGGCTGGTACTCTTACCATTAGGCATCAAAGGCTAAGTAAAGCACGTAAAAAGTGGGCAAAGGATGCGTTAATTTTAGATGATTTATTAAAAATTTCGTATATTATGATAATTTTGAAAGAAAGCGGTATCTCTATTTATAATAAAATGCTTTCAGCAAAAGAAATTGAACCTGATCTAATTTCTGGATTTCTTCATGCGGTAGCACAATTTAAAAGAGAAATTAAAAGAGATCTTCTTGAAGCAGAAGTATCTAAGGGATTTGAGATGGATTATGGCGATTTTAAGATTGTTATTACCGACTCAGAATTTGTGCGGGTCGCCTTTATCTTAGAAGAAACACCTTCTTATCAATTAAAAGAAAAACAAACAGCACTTACAAATGCGTTTGAACAAAAATTCAAACCATATTTAGAAAAATTTACTGGAGATTTAACGCCCTTCGGAAAAGCAGATGAATTAATTGAAAAATATTTCAGCCCGTCATTAACATATCCCTTAATATTAGGCAAATACAGATTTGTATATTCTGGAAAATTGAAACCACTGGAATCTGCTTTAATGGAAGTTGCTGAACAAATACAAAAAGATAAAAATTTCTTTTTTGTTTCCAGTTTGTTAAATTATGGATTAGCAGGAAGGAAGGAATCAAGGGATCATATCATTAGTAGCATTATCTCTTTAAAACAAAAGGGAATCTTAGAACTATATGAATTTAATCAATAATTTTTTTTAATTTTAACTAAACTTTTTATTGAAAATACTTTAATAATCTTGATAGAGTAGATGTGAAGTTTTAAAAATGCCACTTGGAATTTTTTTATATGAAATAGACGAATCATTTGGGCCTAATCTTTTAGCAGAATATTATATTAAGGAGATTGGAATAACTAAAGAGATCTTAAAAAACTTAGGCGATAATCATTTAAAAAAATCAGATTTGAACTATGTCACTTATACACAGGATGATTTGAAATATTATTCAAAAGAAATTAAATTAGATGAAAAATTATCATTGTATTTAGGTTTAATTACAAAATCCGGGGAATTTATTGACTCATTTATAGCAGTTTTTGATGAAATTGAAGAAAAAATCGTGGAAAATTTTTCAAAAGATAAAGAAAAATTAAAATCCCTTTTAAAAGAGATTATACATTCAAGAATTGAATTAAATGAGAAATTAAAAGAACCGAAATTAATTAGAGAAAAACTTAACGAACGAATAAAGGATCTTCTGGATGAGGAAAGGATCCAAGAAGCAAGAAATTTAATTGATTTGGGTGAGATCATTCCTGATGAGATTGCTCAATCAGTTAAAATTGCGGAAGAATTATTTGAATCTCAGGATTATAAAAATGCAAAAAAACATTATGTAAAAGCAGCAGAACTGGCAAAAAAAATAGAAGAACTTGAAATTCATAAAGTATTAGAGGAAAAGGGAAAAACTGCTGAAAATTATCCAACTTATTTAAGGGAACGAGATGAAGCTTATAAAAATTTAAAATATCTCTTAAGTGAAATTGATTTTAAAAAAGATGGATACTATTTACAAGCGATAGAACACATCAATAAGGCTGTGGAACTCTCCGAAAAACTCGATGATGATTTAATAATTACTGATCTAAATGAATTAATTAATTTATGTAAAAATTGTTCTAATCTTTCTGAAAATATAAGACAAAATGATGAGATAATTAAAAATTTGCTAAAAAAGTTCATCTAAATCTTTATTATCTTCAAAGTTTTCTTTAGATTCTCCACTTTCTTATTCTATTTCTTCTTCAAGATTATCTTCTTGAGTTTCTTTAACCATATCCTCCTTGATTTCGGTTGGAGTATCCTTAATTTCGATGAAATCTTCTTCAATTTTAGCTCTTTCCTCCATTGTATCGGTTAGACTCTCCTCTCCTGGAGGAGAATAATCTTCAATTTGCTCGAATGTTGTTTTTGCCATTTCCCAACCAATTCTTGATGGATATCGCATAGCAGAACGAATTAATTCCTCCCCTTCTTCATCATTTATCTCAAACTTAACAATTTCATGTGCCCTTTCAAGAATTAAAGAAAATTTCTTCCCTGCTGTTCCCCTAGGGACAATTAAAATTCCATTCGTTATTGCTCCATTAATAATAGCATCATTTAATCTTTTTGCAGCATAATATGCTGCCACTCCTCCACTTCGATCAAATGTTTTTATAGATGGAATTTCCAAACCCCACTTTTTCATACCGAATTCAATCATTGCAGCAATAGTGTATTCTCGTTTCTCGATTTTAAATTTATATTCCATTTCATAATTAAAATCCTTCTTATTCATTTCTCCTAAGTCAATAATACTTTTTAACGCAGCTCCTGCTATTGATGCTGGATTAACTTTAATGAGATATTCAGTGTCAAATATTTCTTCAATTTTTTGACGATCTGCTGATACTTTAGATGAAATTATTGCTGTATCTGCAGAGATTGAAGGAGGTTGAGCTATAGCCACAATATCTACCTCCAGTGAAGATAATTCTTCAAGAGACATCTCCCTATTAATTATTTTATTAATAAATCTATTGCACAATTTAATTACATCCCTTGGATTTCCCCCTGATTTTTCATAAATAACATTTATTACTTCCTCATTTAATGGAAAAAGCGGATATAGGGGTGGATTTAAATTATTCTGGTCCCAAAAATGCTCCATAGTATTTGCAAAGAAGAGTTTTAAATCATTTAAACTAAATGGTTTGAGTTCTTGTTCGGGTTCCATTCGAGAACGTAATGGTTGGTCGGCAATCTCCAATATACGCGGCCATATTTCTTTCAGAACTGCAATCACTATAACTAATTTTTGAACTTCATTATATTGCTTTTTTAATACTTCTAAGAATTTCCTTTCAGCAAGCTCTCCATGCATCCTATAAGGAGATTCGATCTCATCAAAATACAATACAATTACTTTGCCCAAATTTTCTGTAATTATTTTTATCATTGCTAGACAAGTGTCATCATCCTCGATTACACTATTTATTCCTAAATCATCTAATTCATCATCTTCAAGATCTTCCCCAAGTAACCAGCGTTCAGCTAGCGCTCTTTTATCTTTTTCTAAACGAAAAGAGACTAATGCTTTGACAATATCAGCACCAACACCCGGAAATTCTCTTATTCCACGCGAAATAACATCATCAGCTTTAGGTCTACTGAAAAACCCTCTTTTCTTTCCACCCCACTTAGTTACTAATTTTTCTGAAACAGTTTTTATAACATCTACTCCTAATTCTTCTATAATACATGTATAAATATGAAATAATACTCTAACGCTTGCTGGAGGCGAGGGAACGTATACAATTGTCCAATTTATAGGTTTTAAGCCTTCTACTTCAAATTCTTCTACTTGCCCAATTTTATCTTTATAAGCCCAAAATGCGTGAGTTTTTCCACTTCCGGCGCTACCTAAAATTGGGATTAGTCTAGTTGATTTATCTCTATTTGTTTGTTTTATTGCTCGGAAAATATTTTTGTCAATCTCTTTTCTTGGATTTGCTATATCAATTACATCAGGTAAATCTCCACGAGATACAAATTTATCAAAAGGAGTAAAAATTCCTTCTCTTAAGACATCTAAATATAATTCCTTTTCATCTTCGCTAATATCTTTAAGCATGGTAATTTCGCTTTTATTTTTTAATTAAAAATTTTAACTTAAAAAATATAATTGATTAAATATATATTTATTAGCCATTCCTTTCTTATATATAATTGTTTAATTTAAATAATCGTTATTAAATTTCTGTTAATAGAATTTGGATAAAAAAGGTGGAAATGTTATGAGTAAGAAAAATAATGATAATGAAGATGACGAAAAATTTGACCAAGACGATGAATGGGGCGACCTCTGGGGAAACTTTAAATTTTTAGGTGATTCAAATTTTTTTAAGAACATTATCAATAGAATTATGAAGGACTTTTTAAAGCAAACTAAAGATTTTACCAATTTCGGCAAATTCACACCTGAAGAATTAATGAAAAGCTTAGGAAAACATCGCGATAAATTTAATTTGCAGGGACCTTTTTTATATGGCATTAATTTATCTGTTGGACCTGATGGAAAGCCAAAAATTTCAAAATTTGGCAATATTCAACCAAAAATGGGAAAGAGAGAAATAGTAAAAAACTTTCGTGAACCTCTCACCGAGGTTATGGAAGAGGAAGATCATATTATAATTGTTCTAGAAATGCCAGGAATAACAAAAAATGATATCGAATTAAAAGCGACTGAATATTCTCTGACTATTAGTGCAGAATCGGATATTAATAATAGAAAATATCGAAAGAATATTAACTTACCATCTGCTATTGATCCAGATCACGCACGTGCTCGATATCAAAACGGTATTTTAGAAATTAAACTTAATAAAATTACAGGAAGAGAAAAAAACATTAACATCGATTAGTATGGCTGAATTAATCCCTTAATTCTTTAATAAAATCTCCAATGAACTCCTCATTTATTGTTAATTGATCCTTTTTTATTTCTTCATTTTTAATTAATATTATATTTGAAGAAAATCCTGCTCGCCTGATATGACCTCCACCTCCATAACTGATGGCTATATCTCGGCAATTATAATGTTTGCTCCTTATTACTACTTCGTTTGTACGTTCATCAAACCCCATAAAAAGATAATTATTGGGATATTTCGCCTCTAGTATTCTACTAATTCTGCTTGCGCTAAATTTCGCGAATGAAATTGCTAAATTTTTGCCATTTTCTATAGAATATGTTTTATAATTATCCTCAATCTTAATAATTTGCTCATCTTTCCATTTTTGAGCCTTTTTTATTTCATTCTTGATAAAATTATCATTGAATTTTCCCTTTGAAAGTAAGTCAACAATTTTTTCTAAAATTTTACTGTTTTCTCTATTATGTGCAATAATCATCTGTAAATTTTGAGAAATTGGAAACTTTTTCTCATTAAAATCAGCATCATATGCATATTCAGCGATTTCTTTTGCAATTGGATCATTTGGTATAAAATAATCGAATACAATTTGAGAAGCACACCGTTTTGGCTCATTTAGATAAATGAATAAAATCTTTTTTAGTTGTTCTTGTATCTGAGAATCTACAAGATGATGGTCAAACCAAGAAATTTGAATACCTTTATTCACTGCCTTTTTAAAAATCGAGAAGATTTCCTTAAATGACTCATTAAATCCAATATCTGCGATAATAATTTTATTTGGGTTTAGTTTTATGGCTTGGCGAATTATTTCAATAAAATTAGGATAGATTGTATAAAATAATTTTAATTCTTCTCCTAATCCTTCAAAATATTTTTTTAAAATTGCTTGACTTCCTAATCCATCTAAGTCAAGTGCATGATTTATTAAAACAATCATAGTTCAATAATTTGATATTCTTCCATTATTTTATTTATTCTTCTTCGGGCAGTAGGATTAGTAATATGTTTTAATATAATCTCTGCAAGGGCTTTTTTCTTTTTGAAATAAGTTTCCATTACTTTTTTCCAAGTCATATCGGGATATTTCAAAGAGAGTGCAAGATCCCTGCGTTCACATCCACCTGCTCACATGTAACAATAACTAATCGATCCAAAACAAACAATTTCCGAATCCCAGTTATTTTCTTTAGAAAATTTTTCTTTAATTTTCATAAATTCTTCAGGAGTAAGTCCTACTTCTTTTAATGTATGTTCTCTCAAACACTTAAATCCAAAAGTAAGTGAATATCCTGGCTTACAACAAAATGTTAATGCTCTATAATCTCCCCCCATACAAATTGGGACAGGAGCATTTTTCCAACCAATAACATTTCTTAATTTATCTTTATCTAACAACCTTAATCAATAATTTAAGTTGTCAATTTTATTTATAATTAATAATTTTTAAAAATAAAGATAAAATTTGGGGAACGATAGCAACCCTTGAAGAATTAAAGGCGTGAATAAAAGAAAATAAGGCTTAATTAAACAGTTTCGGGAATTAAAATCACAAAATTGCTTCCTTTTGTATAATCACCTGGAACTCTGTCCTCAATCCAAATCTCTCCATCATAACTTTCTAATATTTTTTTAAATGC